>Ga0126342_10009197_pt1 | contig 17706 bp, 13 predicted proteins | sample Cyp1metagenome_FD_92528 | JGI IMG/M metagenome (GOLD analysis project Ga0126342, IMG submission 92528) | Coral microbial communities from Lord Howe Island, Old Settlement Bay, Australia - Cyphastrea 1 metagenome | ecosystem: Host-associated > Invertebrates > Cnidaria > Coral ... | reverse complement strand
TAAAAAAAAAAATATTATATATATAATTATATATATATATATTATATCTATTATATAACATATATATTATATACAGTAATATTTAATATATATAATATAATATAATTTTAGATATTTATTTTTTTTTGAAGTAAATCATCTGCATATTTATATGGAAAACAACACACATTTCATTTGTCTCCTGGGTCTGGACTCATGCGAAAACAGCCATCCCGTAAAGGCAAAAGGCGACCCCCACAGCAGAACTCAACGGATATTCCAGGAACCCAAAGTGCCACATTATGACCAGAGGGTAGATCTTGGGGTTTATGGAAAATAGTGATGTAAACATATGTAAACTAACATACCATACCTCTGTTTATGGTGTTTAATTACAATGATGGCCAAGAGTTTCGGGAAAATCTGATGTAAGATTACCTAAAAGTCATATGGAGCACGGGCTAGCGGAGCAAATGCCGATTTCGAGTGAAACGACCATGGATCATCTAAGCGAAGAGTCGACGAACTGCAAACTCACCCCTATCAGTGCTTGATTTGTGCATTCCCAAAGCCATTTTTGTGATTTTCCTTTTCTTTAAGCCCCACCAGGTGTCAGGGGACGGAACGCATGGGCAAGCCATTCGTTATTGGATGGTGTTTCTTCCGGAAAAATGTATTAAAATTTAGATGGGCCATGGTGTGTTAGTTAGCTAGTTAGCAAATGGATTATCAAATTGGGATAATGATATAATACGATAAAACTGACTAGCGGCTTATAAACCAAAGTGGATTATATACCTATGGATTCACTATTGGACGGTATAACCGGGATTTAGTGGCTTATAATCCAGCTACTAACCAGCAATAGCCAATCCCATGGCCCATCTACGTAGTTCGTCACTGTTCAAAATCTTCAAATCGTATGTCATCCCTTGAAAAACTGGTTGGTTTTTCAAGGGGTTCCCATACCGAGACATGATAATCATATAATCCCCAAACCAGGCAGTATAAGCTCCTAATGTCCAATAATAACTAATCAACACAATTATTGGTCGCTGCTCACATACCACATCGGGGCAAACTGCACATCCCTCCCCCTTGGCACAATGGCATAGTAGGTCAGACCCTGCAAGATCTGGTTCACACCCAATGCCATGCACACCTCAGACTCGTCATACCAACAGATCCTACAGAGATTTGTCCTGCTTGGCGGTGCATATTCTCAGAGATTTTCATGGGTACAACTATGGTAATAAGCCACATCGCCACATCCATCATCATAGCCATCTATAACCCGTCATTGAGGTTAGATAAGGATCCACTCCACTAGAACTGCACCGCCAAGTGCAGATGGAAACTCCCATGGTTTCCAGGGCACGGCAAGGACTTGGCACATGAAAATCTAAACGAAGGCTTCCCAAAGAACAGATTCACGCTAAATTGGAAAAGGTGCGACTCGACCATGGATGACCAACATTTTTGTTGTTTGCATCTCTGGTCAAATATGGAGATTATGGAAACCTAACTATCCAAAAATGATGAAAGGATATAAAAGGTACAAATAAAGATTGGGAACATGCTGGGGCCACAATTGGAGGACCTTTTCTGTTCAAACTTGCCCATGGTGGGCAAACTACTCGAATTCTCTCTCTCTCTCTCTCTCTCCACTGCTGGAATTGCCACTATCCTAGTTTTTGGAAAAAGCAAGATAATGTGGGGACCCCTTTCGATAGCTAAGTTGGTTTAGCTCACTCCAATAACTATGGAAATACTATGGTATGTGATAGTATATAATAGATATATATATATATATGTATGTATGTATATATATATGCATACGTATATAATGATTGCCAATGGGGTCAAAACCAACTTAGAACTAGAACATACTAAAACCAGAATTCCCAGAAAGCCATCATGATGTTCCTTAAGGCCATTTGGTATACCGGAACAGCCCATTACCAACCCGCAGGATGAAAGTTATCTTAGATACCTGTCACCTGTCACAAAAAAATATTTATTAGCTGGTGGCTGTACATTTGACCATTGAAATCGCAAAAGATTAAGTTGTACTATTCGTATCTAACCAAGGTTAATACCCCGCTGTGCACTGGACAAAGGCCACAAAGCTTTCTCCGACCAGTTACTCTGCAATAAGCATCGTAGCATTGCCACTTGGCCTGTCAATAATCACGTGCTGAATACATCACCGGTGGCGCGGCAGCAAATATGATGTACTATCCATGTTCCGAGTTTTTGGGTTAATCCATGTTAATCCATGTCAATCCCATATGCTCCATGGTGCTGTAATATTTACCTAGATTTACTTCAAAAATCACCCAGTTTTGTAGGTAAATATTCCATACATGGAGCATCTGGGAATGCTAGATGGAAAAAAAAACGTGACTTATCTTATTTTTTCATCTAGCATTAACATGGATGAATATAGATTAACTTTTGGCTAATCCATGTTAATGCTAAGGATGGGTTAACATCTGGAATTCTTAGTGGATTAGTATGAAATCCACATCCTGATCCAATTTCTTTGGCTCAAGACGCAGATTTTTTTTGTACGGTGAAATCTCATACACAGTTTTTTGCCATTTATGCCGCTTAACCGTTTTACATGGCATTATAACTCTTGCAACTAAGCTTAGTTATTTATATATATAATTAGATAAATTGTATATATACTATATATATCACTTAAATGAGGTCTGTTAGCCAGTTGTAACTGGCTAATCTGGCTACAACTGTAGTCACCAACCCTTGGCCAAAGCATCGCCATCCCATGCGTGGCTTGCCAGAGGGCCGTGTCAAGGTATATCATACCCAGATGCTCTATGGTGCTGGAATATTTACCTACAAAACTGGGTGATTTTTAGGGCAAATGTTAGTAAATATTCCATACATAGCATATGATATCCCTGGGATGATTTATAAAAAATGGTTCCCATATGCGAACCATGGTGCTGGTATATTTATGTATATATAAGAAAAATACAAAACTCGGTGATTTTTAGGGCAAGGACAAAAGTTGGTTTTTATATTCCAGCACCATGGTTCGCATATGGGAATTGTCTTCATCCCATCTTTTATGATAACTAGGGTTGATTAGGGGGAATATGACTATAGATAAAGTTATAAATGAACAAACATAACGTCACTGGGGGCCCCCTAGGGCTGGACTATTCCTTGGGCTTAATCTCAGTAAAAAGTCCCCCTGGAATTCGGTGAACACCAATCGGAGTCTATACAACATCATAAATCGACGCAGCAAAATGAGGTAGAAATTGATGTAGAAAATTATGGAATAATATATGTGTACATATATATATATCTATCTATCTATGTATATATATATAATAATAATATAAATATATAATATGTATATATATATATATATTTATGATATACATATTATATAGGTACATTAATCATGATATCTCTATAGATTCTCAGCCGGAATTCTGCAGTTTTGACCTTCTCACCTTCCCTTGCTGTTGCCTGCAGCCGACGAAAGAGCTGCACGTGGAGCCCAGGCATGGCTGCAGGCCGCAGCATGGCCTCCTCTCCGCAGAATGGCGCCTCAAAGCTGCGGATACTTCGATGGGTGGCCACGGGGCCACTTTGCTAGTCTGGTTGGTATTGATAGTCGTGTTTTCAGTGATCGTCTGGATCACAGCCAGCAGCATCACAATATTCCAAATACAAAGGGGAAAGCTGGGTAAGTAAAGATAACTGGTTGGTGGTATACCTACCCCTCTGAAAAATAATGGTTAATCATGGTTAATAATGGTCTGGTTGGTGGCGCAATAACCATCTTGAAAAAAAACTACTGGTTGGTACTCATCGACCAGTGATGGAAAAATTGTGATTTAATGGGCTTTAATGGGATTTAATGGTGATTTATATGGGATACCCTCTGGTTGGTGGTATACCTACCCCTCTGAAAAATATTAGTCAGTTGGGATTATATATGGGATTATTATTCCCAATATATGGAAAAAATAAAGGGACAAAAAATGTTCCAAACCACCAACCAGTATAGGTTCACTATCAGGATAAATAGATTATCATGGATTCGATTGTTTGGTCCTTTTGGTTGGTTTATCTCAGCTTATAAGATTTTATAAGTTACTAACTAGTGGATGGTTGCAAAAAAATGCACCAGTTGGTAACTGTTGGGAATCCTAAGAAACACTAGAGCTATAGTCAGATTATAATGCCAACTGGTGCAGGATTTCGCAACCTTCCACAGTAGCATGGAGCATCGATTGAGCATCTATTTTGTTGTCCTGATGTGTTCTTAAGCGCAAATGTGGAGGTCATAAAACACATGTTTAGGGTTAGATAGAATGGGGCTAAACTGGTGCATTCACCAACCAACGTTGGTTTTTAACCAACACACATGGCTCTTCTGTAAGGTCAGGGTTTCAAATTCGGCCCCTAAACAGTTGGCCACAGCCCAGCCATTTTATAGTAGTTCAATCATGGACCAAATTGACCCACCGATTTCCACTACATGGAAAGAAAATGAAAGGAAGATGTTGACACCCTGCACACTAAAAACGCGAAAATGGAGTCCACATAGAAAGTTTTTTTTGAAATTGGCTGGACCAAGTGAAGCATTTTCTGATGATTTTAGAGTTTCACATTTCGATCTTGGTGATTCACCAATTGCTGTTTGTTTTTCACCAGCATGAACTTTTGACTAGCCTGGTTTAGCAGAAAATGTTTAAAAAAAAGCGTTGGGATTTCATGACTTTTCATCACCAAGATTTCAGCTCCTAAAAACTGAGTTGACAAAAACAACAACGACTTCATGAGCAAAATGAGGGATTGAATCATAAAATAATCGTGGGGACTGAAACAAACATGGAGGTCTCGGTCAACAAGATCTATATGGATTTGATCTGATTTCATCCGCAAAATGTGGCTGGAAAACTCGAACATGGGGACAGCTGGGCAAGAACAACAGTGATTTAAGTGATTTTAGCACAAAAACATCAAACAATGTGGCTTTAGGATGGTTTAGGTACAACAACACCATCAAAAAACCATCAAGAACCAAGAAAAACATGACTTCACAAGCATCGCTGTGTGCTTTTTCTGCCACCGTGCTTTGTTCAGTTTCCGTCGTTTGAAGCCGTCTCGCCTCACCATTTCCCAGACAATCTCTCCTGCGAGGATTGGTTGCCATGAGCCATGGGATTAATAGCTAACTGGTTAGTGGGGTTATAAACATATATGGGGATGGGTCAAAGCCTATTAGTATCAATTTTAATGGGATGAACATCCATTTACCAGCTATTTTTATGTTCACCAGGGGTACAAGGTTTTGACACACTGCCATATAGCGATTGCTGCCGGTGATTATTGATGATTAAATACTATTGACTGAGTAATGGAGATGATCATCAATCATTGTGGTGGTTGATATTCGATGTAATAACAACTGGTTGGTGGTTGGGCCCTACCCCTCTGAAAAATATGAGTTAGTCAGTTGGGATGATGACATTCCCAATATGATGGGAAAAATAACATAATGTTCCAAACCACCAACCAGACTATATCATATATCCCAATTATAATCCATTGTGTATCCCAATGAAATATCTCAATTATCATCCGATCTATGTATGTACCTATATCCATCTACCAGTATGTCCCAATTTAGTAATCCATGTATACTAACTGGTTAACTGACTCTATGGCCCATCTGAGAAGAACAAAATACAGATTTGTTTCAGAGAGAAAAAAACGAGGTGACATATAGCAACCCAAAACGATAGACATGTAGAATCCTATTCAAATAGTCCCATATGCTCGATGGTGCTGGAATATTTACCAACATTTGCCCCAAAAATCACCCAGTTTTGTAGGTGTTTATATTCCAGCACCATGGTGAGCTCATCTGGGAGTGAGAAATCAAAATAAATCACTGTTTTATCCTTTCTGGGGGTTCGTATGTTCTCTGTGCATGGTGACAATATGTGTGGCATCAGTTGATGAAAAAAACAACAACAGGAACCATCAGGCATGACAACAGGCCCCACTCTACAAGGTTGTGCGAACTTAGTTCGTTTGCTAAGTTGGAAATATATGGTCCATATATACCTAATATAACTAGGCTTTATGGTCAATACATGGATAGTCTTATGGGCTTTAGAAACCAATAAACATAACGGGGGTCACCGCATCTGCTGTTAACCAAGTTATGTCCTTTTCACCAATCATATAACGAGGCTTTCTGGTCGGAAACACATATGGTCGGAAACACATATGTTGATCCACCATGTTCGATACCTTCTCCAGTATGTCTATCTATGTCTATCTCTATGTTTTACAGTGTGGCAACCACCCCAGCCTGGCAGCTTCTTCATTTTCCGTGATGGGAGCCGTGTTTTCTGCCGCCACAGCCTGTTGTTTTTCCACCATCAAACATGGTTCAGGTTTGGGGATTCGAATGGATTACCTCCAATCGGTCTCTTGCAGTTTGCGAACTGGAAGCCATGACCCATTTACCCTCTCGTAAACTAACATAACTATGGAAAAGCACCATGTTCAATGGGTAAATCCACTATAAATGGCCATGTTCAATAGCTTTTTGTATGTTTACCAGAGAGTAGTTCAATGATTTACCTCTGAATATCTGTGACTTTCCATAGCAAACTGTTACTGTAATCCACGGAAACACCAGTGAGTACCATGAACACAGAAGGACAAACAACGACCCCTAGGATCCTGGGAACACAGTTCGATACATGAAACTGAACACAAAACAAGTCAACTTAGTGGAATCCAGAAATACCAACTTTTTTGTTTATCCCTATTTCAATTCCCGAACATGTTGCCGGAACCAACGAGAGAATGATGAAGTGTAAACTACGCTACTGCTAGCATCTACAAGCTGCAACTTCTAGGTCTTAATAAGTATCAATATACATAGCTACTAGCACCCTTTGCATCACTTGAAATACAAGACAGTTGGTAATTAGATATGAGAATTTCTTCCATAAATCAACGCAACAAAACAAAGTGACCATTCACCACCCGCGATCTAACCAACAATTAGCTGCGAAACATCCAGTAGTGTAAACTCTCCACGTTTTGCTGGCTCACCTTACACGCGGTGCGAAAGGAAACAAAAATAAATCTGGAGAGTCATTATCTATATTATTATATTATAAATATAATTATACATATACATAACAAGTGCATATCACTCACAAAACCTGATTAACCCTGTTAAACCCAATTGAGCCGTGAAAGTTCTACCCCTATGCCATCACATTGGCTGGTCTTCACACAACAATTCACCAGAGCAGTGGCCATAAAAGCCTGTGTCGTCTCGTTACACTGGTTGGTTAATGGGGATTCCAAATTCAGTTGGTTTATCACCTCCATTAGCTATAGTTATATCCTCCATAAACCCTTGAAAAACCAAGTTATAAGCCAACTAACTTGGCTGATTACCAATTGGACTGTGATAAATCCCTAAGATACTGGATAGATCTGGATAGTATAATCTCAGCTCGGAACTCATCATCAACCAGCTGCAGTCTTGAACATTCCCATTGAATTTCATGAAGAATCACCATGAAATCCCATGAAAAATCACCATAAATTCTGACATTCCCACATAATCCCATCAAATCGATAAAGATTTCCATGAAATCACCGTTAAACATCCAAAATCACCCGGGCGTTCGTCTACAGTACTGCCTGAGACGTCTCCGCAGTTCCATTACTCGGCGTGGGTGCGTGAGTTGTCTCGACAGGCTGAGATCCTAACAAAAGAGGGCTGCTACGGGATAGCTGGGATTGATTTTTCTGGCGGATACATAGTTATCCCATCAAAAATGGTGGATCTTCCCATATGTAAACGTTTACCAAAGGGTATATCATACCCAGATGCGCATATCCATATGTGGGAAATGATATAATCTATAGTTACCTATTCTTATTTTATGAAACAATATGTTACATATTAATAGTTATCTATTCTTATAATAGCTATATCCATATGCGAACCGTAGTGCTGGAATATAAAAACCAACAAAACTGCCCGGCTTCGTAGGGATCATCACAGGTTGGACTGACAGAAACAGCTATTTTTGGAACTAGAAACATGGGTTGCCATACCTTGGGGAGGCTCCTATATCATACCTTGGGGTGACTAACAATTGAAAACAATTGTGTATAATATTATATATATACACACCACGATTCTTATTGATGTTAGTAACCCTGCTTGGATTCGTATCTGAGTCATAAGTCATTGATAACCATGGTCATAACCCATATACATCTTTGTATGAGAAAGAAGCCCAGCACCTACTAATCAATGCTATTAATCTGGTTGGTATTCTTGGGTCGCAATGGTCGCACCAATAGAAAATCCGGTTAAGACTGCAGTTTTGATCCCTGAAATCTGTGTGGTGTTGTTCCATCATGGTCTTTCCAAAATCAGCCTGACATGCAACATGGCGTGTTTTGTTGTCCATCCATGCAAAATCCTCATCGATGTTCCGAACAAAACATTACTTGGCTGGAAAAAGCAAAAAAAACATCAATATAACCATATAAGACCCACATGTTGTTCTTTGATATATGGTGGGTTTTCCATAAATGGAAGTACCCCTAAAGCATCCATGTTTGTTCGGGATTTTCCCTTATAAACCATCCAGCGATACAGGGGTACCCCCATGACTATGGAAATCCACCATATGGTGAGTCTATAATAATCCCATCACCCTAATATTCAACACCCCATAAATGGTCTTTTTGAATTTCCCTTCTAAACCATGGTTTCGTTTAGGGGCTGTTTAATGTTAGGGGGAAGGGATTATGGCTATTTTGATGTTTCCAAATCAATTCATATCATCAATGGCCATTTCAGGATCCTAGATTGGAGGTACCTACCATATATAAGGCCTATTTTCAAGCCTAAATTTCAGGGAATATCCGCACGATTTCTATGGCCTGAAATATGGTACGTTTACGTACCTTCATCTGTTCGGATCCTGGAGATCTCCCATTGATATCAGATCCATCAGTCGAAGTTCACTGGCCTGCACCTGGAGTCGCGGGAGCCGCGGGAGCACTTTGAAGGGTGCCATCTCCTGAAATGTGGACTGGATTTCGACATGGGTAACCAATGGTGGGCCATGGAGTTAGTTACAGTAACTAGTTCGTAAATGGATTACTGTAACTAGTAAATGGATTATAGTAAATGGATTATAGAAACTGCAAACATTGCAGTATTAGTTACGGTAAATGGATTATCATTGGCAGTTGTTTGTGGTTTATAGATGTTTATAGCCCAATTACTGACCAAGGTCGTCGCATTTTTTTTCATGGCCCACCTAGGTACCCCAACAATAGACAGCAATCTACTTGGTGGTTGAGCCACCAAATGGGATGGAACACACCAGTAGAAATATTAGATACTGTAGATTGGTTCCAGGGGTATGATGATCGAGAAAAATACATCCCAGAATTTTATGTTCGTTTTGTCCCAGTCCTGGTCATCCCCCATACCTTACACTGTCGCGAAGGTCGGTGAAACACGATGCTCAACGGATTGGCCCAGACGTTGTGCAGGAACCATGCTGTTTTTAGTCCTATAAGGGGTTTCCTCTAAATTGTCTATCATACCAATTCTGCGAAGTGCTAGTGCTCTACAAACCATCCTGCAAACAATAATATCTATGGATGTTTTACATAGCTATGGAAAACACCATTGTTGATAGATAGGTGATTCATCTATAAACGGTTCATGGCTTCCATAGCAAGCTGTTACACTAGGGGGTAAATCCACCATTAGGCAGGGCAGTATTCATCCAGTTGGATTCCCCATGCTTCCACTCTCAGCTGTACTGAGACTGAGAAAGTTGAACAAAAAAACTGTCATGATCTGTATCATTTATACATATGTATATCTGCTGTAGGTTTGTGTAACTATGTATATACACATGTATATATAATTTATACATACTACACTATAGCGTGTATATATATATATCATACTAATATTGATAATAATAATAATAATATAGTTGTTTTTCTCTATGTATATATATATATATACGTGTATATATATATGATATGTATATGCGCGCTTACTACACAAACATATCAATGGTCAGATCCAAACCAACCACCCTGCCTGGCTGATCCTTCGGAGGGACCTCCACCTGCGAAACTTGGAACAGGATTTACCTTCTGGACATCAAAGGTGGTTGGAAAATCCTCCATTACCCTATGGAAACTAACAGTTTACTAAAATCACCATTTGTAATGGGTTAATCAACGATATCAATGGCAATGTTCAATAGCAAACTGTAACAGCCATTACCAGAGGGGAGGGTACACTACATCATCTTTTACCAGTTTACCTTCCGGTATCCAAACATAGCAACGGAAAATCCAGCACTTAGTTCGACGCTTTTCCCAGCTCTAAACCCTCATTTAGGCCGGGATTTCCAGAGGCTAATCATAGAGCATTTCCCCAGCATTTCCCCAGCATTTCCCCAGCATTTCCCCAGCTCATGTGTTTTTTTTTATTTTTGCCATGTTGGATTACCTAGATTCAACGTGATTCAACCAGATTGCCTGGCAGATTTAGGAAGGACATCGCACCAATTTTCCATCAAAAAGAAAGGAAATTCACGAGTTTTCAGAGACAAACATCTATGAATGGATGTGATTTTTTTGAGTATTCCCATTATTAAGACCCTTTCCTGTTGGCCATGTATGCAGTATAATGTAGTAAAATACCCACATGTGGGATCCCAAAGAAACAAAATCAATATATCCCACAACGGTTTCTGAGGGTGTGTTTATCTACGTTTATCTTATGATTGGAGGGAGAAATTAAACGTTTAGGGAATGTCCTAAACATTAATCAAATTGATTCAAATTGGGCATTATGCATTGAACATGACCACATCCCCAACAAACAAAGCTGGTGTGCCCAAGAAACGATGGGGAAGAATCAGTGAGTCGGTTCAGAAAGGATCGATACTTGAGCCCGTTGATGCCATTAAATGAGGGAGAATAGGATAACTGGTGGGTGGTTTTAACCATCTTGAAAAATATTAGTCAATGGGAAGGGTTATCCCATATACTATGGAATAAAACATGTTCCAAACCACCAACCAGATGCTTGCCATCGACCAACATGCAGCTATTGGAACCTATTGTTTTTCTACAAAGACAGAGGTATGGCTTAACCGGTTACCATTTTTTGGTCAACCAACCATCATCCAAGCTCTCAACCTATTTCTGGTTGGTGAAACGACTCACTGAAAGTGAAACATGTGAAACCAACAAATACCAAAAGGCCAATCAATTTTCAGGAACCTCTATACCCATATGCGAACCATGGTGCTGAATATCAAAACCAACATTTGCCCTTGTCCTAAAAATCACTCAGTTCTGTAGGTTTTTATATTCCAGCACCATGGTTCGCATCCGGGTATGATATACCCTCTGGTAAACGTTTACATAACTATGGAAAATCACATTTTATGGGAAAACTCACTATTTCGACTGGGCCATTTTCAATAGCTTTTTGTATGTTTACCAGGCCGGGTAAATCCCATTAAATCCCATTAAACCACCATAAAAAGTCTTTAAACCACCATTTTCCTATGGTTTTCCTATGGTTTTCCTATGGTTTTCCTATTAAACCACCATAAAAATGTTAGCCCGTGCTGTTTTTCTCTGGGAACTCCTAAGGGGACAGGTCCTAAGGGTCCCGGGTAGACCTTAGGTCTGCCAGATCCGATTCAGAATGTCGTGAGAGAATGGTGTCCCATGTGTCCCAAATCCACCTGAAAATTTCGGCTTAAAATCCCTTTTTGATTGCTGCCAGCTAATAAGGATAAATCATGATAACTCCACTGAATGTGGACTTTCTAACCAGGTTTATTGGTTTATCATTACCCGCATTTCCGGGAGTGCAGTTCCAAACAAAAAATGGATATATCACCATTTCTGAAAAACCTCAGTTATACCTCTGTGGGATATCCCCAGCTACTGGGTATTATCATCCAAGTCATTAAACCGTTTTTCGGCAGTTACAACTGGGGATAATTATTATGGAAGCCATGACCCATCTATAGATAATGTACCTATTTGTTAATGGTGATTGTCCATGGCTATGTAACAAACAACCAGTTTGGGTCACTACTAATGATTCATAATACATACTGTAATAGTAATACTAATACAGTGGTGTTTTGTCACCCACTAAGTGGGCTGCGCTATAGGATATCAATCACCGCGCTTCCGCGCCTGCGGAGCAGTCCAGTCGTTACTTTGATGAAGAACCGGCAGCCTGGGAATCAACGGGAAGTTTGTTGACCCTCTGGTAGGGCCCCCTTAATGGATAGCTAAATTGGTCAACATAACTCCAATGACACTATGGTTTATGATACATATAACGAACTAGATTTAAATGGGGTGTAAAAAAGCCAACAAACATAACTGGGGAGGGCCCACATTGTAGCTATTGAACATCAACATCATTCATAGCTAAATCACCGAACTCAATGAGCCATGTTCATCCATGTTCTACAGCTATGCAACAAATTACCAGAAGGTAAGATGTCTCTGATATCCGGTGGAGAACACAGCTACCATCTGGTTATGACTAACAGTTTGCCATGGAAGCCATGGCCCATAGAAATAGATGGTTTACCGAACTGAAAAATGGTGATTTTCCATGGCTATGTTAAATAACCAGAAGGTATTACTTATTGCATCTGATTTCTTTGGGTTTCCAACAGTCTTAACCCACAGATGTCCAGCATCTCAACTGTTGAAAGGCTGAACAAATCTCGCTGTTGGACGACCAATCTGATTGTTCAAATTGCTGAACTGTCACCAACAAAATGGAACTGAAATGCAAAACCACTCAACTTATGGGCACTCTCTGGTAATTTATCATAGCTTCATAGCTATGGAAGCCACCCATTTATTTTGATATAACTAACTGCATTATATACCGGAAAAAAAAACAGAAGATTTTGCATAGATATGTGAAATTACCAGAGAGTATCCAAAATCAGTTTGTTTTTGTGTTTTTTTGTATCCCAAGCTCCAGCAAATTGATCGTTCCAGGCTTATTGACGCCAGCGTTTCGTTGGTTTGGGTGTTATTAACAGGCCTAAATAGGAGTGCGTAGGAGGGAAAACCCTGAAACCCTCCAGTAAATTAACGTAGACCCTGGCAGATAGGGGTTGGAAGACTAGTGAAACCACTAAACATTGGTGAATTTCAGGATCTATATTAATTTACCAGAGGGTATATTTATCATTATCTATCAATGTATTTTAATGAGCAACCATGCAACAACTAATTGTAAACACAGATTTTTTCAAACATCATCAGTTTTGTTGAGCCCTGTTGTCAAATATATCAAACAAGTCAAATGATTAACAGTTTCCTCACCTCAAAATTGTAATGACCTGGAAAAAAGACTTGCTATCAAATAGGTTAACCATCGATACAACTTCAATGACTACTTAGTATACATACATTTACATATTAAACAAAGGATTCGATTGTACAAGTCGAAAATCCACATCCTGAGTCCATCGAGATGCTAGCCAATACGTGTATATATATAACTGGATACAAGTTTCAATCCAAAGACACCAATGACAGTCCCATTTCGTCATTGGTGGCTATCCCCGATTTCAGAAACATGTTTTGAAAGATTGGTTGCCCCACCGTTCGAAACGATCGAAACATAAGAGGCTGGTTCCAAACACACAATGGCTACCTTCCACTGATCAAACATGGCGTGCTGGAAAATCCCAAGTGTTTGATTGCTGGAGGGAAACACGTATATCCCATTCAATCCCATTGTATCTCAGATTGTTGGTGAAACATGTCATTATATCATATATGATACAATATATGTCATTATATTTCATATATTATATAATTACATTGTTTTATCTGTATATATATGTATACATGTGAAATCAAATGGTGAAATATTTCATTACATCATATATAATATGGGAAAATCAATGAACTAAAGGGAACATTACCTGTGTATATATATACATGTCGTGATGAATCTTAGATACAACCAGACTTTTTTTGGCTGGTGAATGGACTGGTTTTACCATTGAAATAATATTACAATATAATCGTATCCAAACAGTTTGTATCCAAACAGTCGGTTGACCCATATATCATCGTCCATGAATTGACCCGTTGCCACGTTTGATAGTTCATTGTGGCATTATGCTCCATTTATATCCCATCAATAATCCATCAATAATCCACGAAAAAAAAAAAAACAAATCCTGAAAACACAACTAAACACAAAAAAAACTTATACCCTCCGTTCATTCCCTTTTCTATGGAGAGGGACATTCCTTTTTTTCAGGAGTAACCCAGGGCTCTTTAATGACACTGTAGTCCATTATTTCCTATTATTTCCTATTAACATTACATTTATTCCCATCATGTTGACCCAGACAACTCCAGCTTCGCTGCGGCTCGCTCCGCTTCGCTCCTCAAGACGTTCTCCAGACCCTGCTTCTCGAAATCGGCCAGCCGCCGACCTTGTCATGTTCTTATTTAAAAATGGCCCCTTTGGGTAACCAGAACTGTAAAAGAACCATGTGAATGTTTCCGAATGGGCTATCTTTCCAATTAACAATGGTTCTTGGGCCAACTTCTAACAATCTTATTAACCATGGTTTATAAGTGGCCCATGAACCCTTGTTAAAAGTGAATTGCAACGGATGTTGATATATCACATTTTGCAATAAACCAGATTAAGTCAATGTATCAATATCTTGGTTGTTTCACATAGCTTCGGAAAACGGTCCATTTATATATAATTTATACTGATTTACCGAACTTAAAAATGATGATGTTCAATGGCTACGTGTGAAATAAGCCGCCGGGTGGTAATTGAACGTGGCGGCGTTGCCATTTTGATGTCTGTGGATCCTGTGTCGTTGGGCGTTTTGCGGTGGATTTCATGTCTTTTTGTCAAGTTTGCGTCTCAATTCCATTGGTTTTATTGTTTTTCTGTGAGATGGCCATCAAAATATGGACGTTTCATCCCCAGAAAAGAAATTTATTTTTTGCGGGTCATTTCACAAAGTGACAGTGGGGCCATGGTGTTGGCATATGACAGCGGTCTTTTTTTCTGCGCCAAGGTTTGGTCACATCTGTGCCAAGGTTTTGCCAGTCAGAGACATCAGGAAATGTCCGTGCCACAATCGGAGATATGTCCAGATGGCTTTGTTGATCTCCAACTGGTCTTTGGAACTGCACAAAGACGACGGAATGGTTTGCTTCGCAAGCTTCCAGCAACTGTCCACAGTGCCTGTGTCCAAGTTGGAAGTGGATAGAGAAGATAACAACGTAGTTGCACAAAGTCGGACAAGAGATGATAACGCACGTACTTGGAAGGATTGGACAAGACATGCGAACGTAGTTGGAAGTGATACAGAAGATAGCAACGTACTTGGAAGATGTCTTACAAGGGGTGCTAACGTTGTTGGAAGTTGATAGGGAAGAAAACAACGTACTTGGAAGATGTCTTACAACGGATGCTAAAGTAGTTGGAAATTGATAGAGAAAATAACAACGTACTTGCAAGATGTCTTACAAGCGATGCTAATGTAGTTAAAGGTGATAGAGAAGATAACAACATAGTTGGATGCGAACGTAGTTGGAAGTTGAGAGAGAAGAAAACAACGTAGTTGGAAGACGTTAATACTATTAATATCCCACCCCACCCCACCCCATCCCACCCCGTGCAAGATGTTAGAGACGTCAATAACGCAGTTAAAAGTTCTTAGCACAAAGGACGTTAATACCCCACTCCACCCCACCCCACCCCACCCCAAGATGTTAGACAATTAAACATAGTGACTACTACACGTTCGGTTGTCCACCCGTAGGCTGAAAAATAACAGATGATTTTTTTTGTGGATCCAAGCAACCAGAATGGGGATATAGAGAGAGGACATATCGCGGATCTCAATTGGAATATCAGCAACATTTTTTGGGGGGAATCCCAGATGTTCAATGGTGCTGGAATATTTACCTACATAAAAAAAACCCAAAAATCATCCAGTTTTGTAGGTAAATATTCCAGCACCATGGTTCGCATCTGGGAATGTACAGCTCTGTCTGCAGATGATAGTGATACTAAAATGCCAAAGGCCCTTCTGAAAATCAATGCTTCAAATTGAAACCTTTTAACGGTCACAAATTGGATCACCCACAGATAGCCGTTTGGACCAATCTTGGCCGAGAATCCAATTGGATGATCCAAGCGATTTCTGCTCAAAACCATCTGTCATTCCGTGAAGTACCGATGATTTTTGGTAGGGATTTCCCTAATGGATCATCACAATCATCACAAAACCCAATATGTGAAGTATATGGCCTCCTATGATCAACCAAAAGGAGTCTAGCAGCCACTGTTCAAGTCAAGTGTTGCCTGCATCACCATTTTTTAGGAAGGGTAGTTAGATGGCTAGACTACAGCATTTGTGGGGAAACGAAAAATCATATGATGAAAAAACAAACACAATCATTCCCGAAGACATATGTGGACATGATAATCATGACGCTACATTTTGGAGAACCATATGAATCATATTAATATTAAAAAATACAAAACAATATGAAAACATGTTGGGTCGTATTAATATTCCAATCATGTCTACACAACTATGTTTCAATATGCTATAATATGTTATAATGAATGAGTGTATATGTTGCAATAATCAACAAAACAGTTTCACATCATATACACTTGCACACTTGCACTACACGATCAAATATCCACAGTGATGGCCCAACTAACAGTTATTTTTATGGGCTAATGATAGGGTTAACCTGAGTTATAGGAGTTATATGTCCATAAAAATAAGTGTTTTTCTGTTCGCTCAACCCCGCTTCCTTCGCCGAGGCACTCAGCGATGCGATCTGCTGGGGGCTGGGGATGGGCAAACGCACGAAACGCGTGAGCAGCCGAACCTGGCACCATGGGAAAACCCCCTAAAAAACTCCAGGTTTCATCATGTGGGGGGGGGGTACTAAAATCGGGGTACCTAAAAATGGATGGTTTATGATTTATAATGGAAACACCTATTGGAATGGATGATTGGGGGTACCTCCATTTGAGGAAACCTCCATGGCTCCCATGAAACCATGACAATTTCTGGGGATATCCGGGACATATTTTAGACAAAGACACAGTAAATCTATGGAGATAATCCTTGAGGGCCAGTAGATTGGGACCCTGGAACAAGTTTCAACCCTGTATGGCCACAGTTCAAAATCACTGACAACGATAAAGAAGTCACAAGATCAGAAATGAGAAGAATAGATCAATTTGCGTGATGAAGCGCCATGTTTGATCCATTTGCTGGTCTATGCCCCATGTTTTTGCGTGATGAAGCACCATGTTTGATCCATTTGCTGGTCTATGCCCCATGTTTGAGTAAAACATATCCCGGCAAGAGACCCCAAACAGTGTGGGGGGTGGGAGGATAATGTATGATAAGGTTGTTGATGATGATGATGATGATGGTGATGGTGATGGTGGTGGTGATGGTGATGGTGATGGTGGTGATGGTGGTGATGGTGGTGATGGTGGTGATGGTGGTGATGGTGGTGATGGTGGTGATGGTGGTGATGGTGGTGATGGTGGTGATGGTGGTGATG
>Ga0126342_10009196_pt1 | contig 17706 bp, 10 predicted proteins | sample Cyp1metagenome_FD_92528 | JGI IMG/M metagenome (GOLD analysis project Ga0126342, IMG submission 92528) | Coral microbial communities from Lord Howe Island, Old Settlement Bay, Australia - Cyphastrea 1 metagenome | ecosystem: Host-associated > Invertebrates > Cnidaria > Coral ... | reverse complement strand
TCTCATTTTGATCATAGCAGCAGTTATTTTTTCAGAGCGCTGCCGACCATAGAGATCATTGCCTGATCAGAAAAAGCAGCGGGCCAACGGCGATTCAATCTATACACATTCAAAAGTCACACTACCCGCGCAAAGTATTGCGATGGTTGGCGGGGTTTTCCATTCCAATAGGCCCCGCTGGCCCCAGAGCAGCCAATTGAAGCCATCCTCCGCAAAACCTTTTCCCCAAGCAGGTGCCACTGGAGCTAGCAGCAGGTCAGCCGCAATGGCCCCAGTGTAATCGCGGTCCAACTCATCCTGCCAAAGAAAAAGCATAGCCATCTCATAGCAGCGAACGTCTCAGCCTTTACAGCATGGGAAAAATACCTCAGGCATGACCGCGCATAAGGAAGAATCGCCGATCACTAGGTCTACCACATCTTCCTGAAGCATACCCAGCAACACATACATGACCGCTTGTGAAAAGGTAAATCAGCCTGGAGCAGTGGGCGCACAGCGTCAAGGAAGAAGGCAATGCCCACAGGTGTCAGATGAGTACCATCAGAACGGAACGCATGCCCAGCCAACATCATATGTATGTGATATACAATTACTGATCGCGACACGCATTCTAATACCATCACGCTTTGCCAAATCTAACATAGCGGCAGCGGATGGCAGCGGTATCAAGCCGCTTGTCAAAAAAATGGCTGCATGGCCTGCAAACAATGGCTGCCATACGCCCCCAAATGATTATCAACGCGCACGCACGAAGCCTCGTAGATTTCGGCAGGTGTTTTGAGGGCGGCGCTCATCATATCAACACAATACAGGCACGGAAGGAAGAACAACGTGTCAAATTTACAAGCAATGTCGATGCCCGGTGCGGGAATCTCAGACTTGAACTGCAGCTATGCCACAAGAGCAGCGGCCAGTTTAACTTCCAACAAATTTTTAATCCACACTCTCAAAATGTACGGCAACAAAGATGACACCAGAAGCCACTAACTTTCACCAACGTGTTTGATACCAGCATTTGCACAACTTGCATTTAGCCGATGCAAACTTGCACATTCAAGCATCATGCAGCCACTAACCCATGCGCAAGCTGTAACCATATCCCAGCTGGCTTCAATCTATCCAAGGCACTCACATTGCATCAGCACACTTTTTTTTTCCAACAAAAACAGATAGATCGCATGCTCGCTAGGCACGCCGCCGGCAACATCAGAAGAGGGAAGGCAGGACATGTAAGCACGAAGGCATACTGTCAACTGCACCTTCGACCTCTGCAGCAAAGAAAACAATAGGAACACGTTAAATTTATATAAGCAAAATTTTCAACAACTTGACATAGCTTTTACTTAACGACACAACACCTAAGCAGATCTAAGCAGAAGTTGACTTTCACTTAACACAGCCCACATCTAATAGAGCTTGCGTCTAACAATGTCTGCTCTTTTAGATGAGCATACGCCTCAGCAGAAGTAATACTTCTTAAACAGAAGAGATAGTATGTCGAGGACACCTGGTATCTAACGGCTTGGTGGCTTTTTTAGATGGTCGCATACCTAAGCAGAAGTGATACTTCTTCTAACACAACTCATATCTAACAGCGATGACCAATACACTTAAGTACACCAAGCAACACTATCATATTAAAAAAAAAAAAACGCTTCGTAGGCGCTCAGTGCCGTAAAGCCTAAAAAAATCTTATCAGGATTTCTTTTCACGATTTCTAAAACGTTCAAGTGGGTTCCTTTAGGGTTCCTTTAGGGTTTCATTTTGGGTGTCATTTAGGGTTTCTTGAGGGTCTCGTTTAGGGTCTCATTTAGGGTTTCAATTAAGGGTTTCATTTAGGGTTTCTTTAGGGTTTCATTTAGGGTCTCATTTAAGGTTTCTTTCGGGTTTCATTTAGAGTTTCTTTAGGGTTTCATTTAAGGTTTGTTTAGGGTTTGAATTTCGGGTTTCATTCAAGATTCATTATTCTTTCTTTAGGATTTCATTCCAGGGTTTCTTATCAGGATTTCTTTTCACGATTTCTAAAAGTTCAAGTGGGTTCCTTTAGGGTGTTCATCTTTAGGGTTCATTTATGGTTTCTTTAGAGTTCATTTAGGTTTTCATGTAGGGTTTCTTATCAGGATTTCTTTAGGGTGTCTTTGGGTTTCACCTAGGGTCTCTCTAGGGTTTCATTTAGGAGACAAACAGAACATAATAGGGCAAAAGAAAATGAAAAACACAGAGACAGTAAAGACAGGAAGCAAAGAAGCAAAGGAGCAGGAAGTAGAGCAGCAAAAACACATGACTGAAGAAAAGCACAAGTAGAATAGTATAGTAGAAAGGGACAGAAGTACAAAAGCAGAGAAGCAGGGAAAACAGAGAAGCAGAAAAGCAAAGAAGCAGGAAAAGCAAAAAGCAGAAAAGCAGGAAAGCAGGAAAAGCAGAGAAGCAGGGAAAGCAAAAAGCAGAGAAGCAGAAAAGCAGAGAAGCAGGAAAAGAAGAGAAGCAGAAAAGCAGAGAAGCAGAAAAGCAGAGAAGCAGAAAGCAGAAAAGCAGAGAAACAGGAAAGCATAGCCGCGAAAAAAAAAACAAAACAACAAAAACAAATAGCCCTCCTAAATCAACTATCAATGGCCATGTTCAATAGCTATGTAACAAATTACCAGAACATCATTCATTATATCCCCATCTGAGATGGTTAAATCCCTACGGTTTGCATATCTTCCAAAACGCCCAGGCGCGTAAAAGGGGTGGCCCTCGTGCCACTGCACTGCTGCGTGTGATGATCTGACATGAAGCCTGCCGCTTCGGAAAGGGAGTCTCTAAAAATGGGTTTGTGCCCCTGACCCTCTCATGATTTCTGAACCATAGCGACTGAAAATCCTCATTTTTATAGGTAGATCATGGTAGATCCTCTTGAAAATGGCCATTTTCCGCATGATAAATTGCCAGAGGGTATGGCAATGTTTCAATGATTTGAGTAGGGATCATGATGATTAACCAATGGAATTAGGAGTATGTGGTACCGCTTACTGAGCTAAGTTGGTAAAAATATTGTAAAAATAAACAGGCTAACAATGAATTTGTGGCGGATCTATCCAGAGTTGGACTCTAGTTGGATGGGCATATACATATACATGGTGCAATACATAACCTTCTAGCATCAACTTGCAACATCTTACAACTGGGTGTCCCCATAGCTCCGTGAAACCTGCCAAAAACATCGAAAAACCGCTCCCGAGTTGGAGGATCATCCCACTTCGTCACTGGTAACCATAATTTGATATAATTATGGCATAATTCAACCATCAACCCCATCAACCCCATCAACATAATCATCGATCTATGGGATAACTCACGTTTACTGGGGACTTTTTTGCTCAGGGAAATCAGGGTTCACCCTTCACCCCACCAGTTGCCAGTGGTTATTGGTAAACGAACAGTTTACGAACTGGAAAATCACCATTTTCAAGTTCGGTAAATCAACTATTTCTATGGGCCATGGCTTCAATAGCAAACTTTTACAAATTACCAGAGGGTAGTTTATATAATCCTGTTTTGGTATCAAAGGAATTAGCGCAACCCCCAAATACATAAAGGGTAGTACAATCCCCAACTAATTCCCAACTCCCAAAAAAAATTGGGTACCCTCTGGTAATTTGTTACATAGCTATTGAAAATTGCCATGTCTATTTGATTTACCCATTAAACATGTTTTTTTTCCATAGTTATGTTAGTTTACCAGAGGGTAGAGTATAATCCCCAAACTAATCATCAACCAACCAGGGCTTTCGCAGCCTCACCTGCGCGATGAGACTGCCCATAGCGGTCATCGTTTCGTTGCGCAGTTCCAAGGTTTTTGGGTCCCAGGCCCTGATCAACACGACCTGAGGCGGGAGGTGGTCTCACAAACCGTGGGGACATGTTGGGGATTTTTTGCGGGTAAAACTATTTTTAGCGGGAAAACTCACGAACTAAATGGCCATTTTCAATAGCTATGTAACAAATTACCAGATCCAGAGGGTAAGTCTTAATGTGGGTAAAACAATTTCATAAACCATCCCCCAGTCATCACCAGTTTTAGGGGGCAAACGGGCAAACCGTTAAACCATTCCCACATGAGTAATTTATCATTGGTTTAACCACATTGCAGAAATGACATGGCCATAAGATGCCATAAACATGCACTGCAAAAAATGACAATTAATATAACAAAAATATGAACCACAAATCAACTTTAGCAAGTGGTGATGTTCACCCCAACGTTCACCGTCCTGTTCGTTTACAGGGTGGAGCCCAACATCCCATCATGATCCATCATGGGTTTCGAATAACAGTAGATCTGTACTTCCTATTCATGTTCAGCATTCTCTGACATCATAAGTCTGACTAAACATGGATCCACTAAAGCCTCATTGTTTCTGTGCTTTTGTTAGTTCAAACCCTAATTCTTGATGGAGTTAAAATTCAACTTCATGTTCTGCAGGATATTCCCTCTAATGTTCAAACATGGGTTGATATGAAATTATTTTTAATAAGAACATATGGTTTATCTATATATAATTTTCAAACCTCTAATATTCGTCCATCTAATCTTCATCTGAATATAATTGCACAGATCTGATCACAAATGAAAACTAGAGGGAGTCATGAGATGGTCAAAATTGTATCTGCATTATATCTAGGTAAGTTATTCTATACTTAGAACTATACAAAATTATTACTTTTAGAGATGTAGATTTACATCTGATACTAGAATTGATCATTCTACATTATCGATTTATATCTGATAGAACTTAAAATCTGATACAGTACTACTGATAGATAGGTAGATGTTCATCTGTGATATAAAAAGCATCATATCACACATGATCAGCGCTGAGGGACTTCCGCCTCACAGTTGGCGCAAGTCACCTCCCAGTGTCCCGAAGGAAAAGCCGCAATTGGATGAAGTTGGTTAAAATGGAGATATGATGGGGATACAATGGGATACACTACAGGGATATAAAAGTATATATATATACTTCCAAATATAATATATATATATATATCGAAATTCAATGGGAATATCATGGGATAGTGGGATGTAAAACCAACAATATTGGTATGGGCCGGTATGGGCTTGTCAGAAAAAAAAAGTGACCCCAAAATTCAATCTATTAATTTGTGGAACAAAATGTAAGGCCTCAAAACAGGTTGACTTCCAAATGGGACCCAGCTTGCAGCAGGTTCCTTCAGGATTTCCCTACTAATCTATCAACACACAATTGTTCACCATTTGATGATCTTCATGGGAGATATTTGTTGGCAAACAGCACTTAGAATTCAAAACCCATGAACAAATACAATTCCGTTGCAATATGTTTGAGTGCCATATGTTCCATCACAATTGTCTATAATAAGTATGACGAGCTTTTGTCAAAAACAGCACGTTTGCGGGCCATGGAACGGTCTTGCTAGTAGTTGAATCAGGAGCCAAAACACCTTAAAATCTAAGATGTAAGTCCAAAATGGGTGCAACAAAAAACTGACACTGAATCTTCAGCTCCATGTTTAGGCCCCCTTAGACTCCCATCTCCGTTGTGATGTGTTGAAGTATCAATTTTCCGATGCATTTTTGGTGGCAGAAAATCCCGATTCTGCAGAAACGCCTCCATCTCCATACTTGCGACATGCCTCACACGTCGTCCAGCCCCATCCCAACATTGGGCAATGAGACCCCCCTTTTGAACCATCCACGTGCCATGAGAAACACCATAAAACACCTACGTATTCTTGGCCCATATGTTTTGTGTATATATAGTGTATATACATATATATATATACAGGATATAATATCTATATATTATATATATAATTATATATGCACACATGTGTGTATGTATATAATATATATATATATGCATGATATGGTAGAGCCATAGTATTCCATAAGGAGCAGGGTAGATTGCCAGCAGGATCCAGCAGGTATCTTTGCATTTGCTTCACCATCCAACCAGTACCGAATGTGCCAGCAGTACATATCCTCATCAAGTATTAAACTAGTGATCCAACACAGCCCAAGACAAAGCCCACGACGTGGTTTCTCTATCATCACAAGGCCAAAGAAAAAAGGATATCCTCTTCTTACCCCTAAAGGTTGCCTCAAATAGCATATTATGGCACATTCCCCCGACAAACAAAGAAGAAACACAAATACCATCTGGTAATTTAACATAGCTATTGAACATGGCCATCTAGTTCGATGATTTACCCATCAAAAATGGTGATGTTCCAGTTCGCTATGTTAGTTTACGAGTGTAAGAGAAAATGATGTTCCTGGCCGTGAAAATCAGGGGCACCCTTGACCATGCTGTTAGTCGGCCCATGTCACCCTCACCTCCAGGACTCAGCTTCCCAAATAGACTGCGTAATTTACGTATATGCTAGCGTTAGAGCAACAACTGGTGGCTATAACTCAAAGTTTCTATGACCGGAACAACAAACAAACATCCAGCTAAAATACATATACTACCTAATATTACCTATATATCCACCAATCATCCAACATATATCTCATTACCAAAAGCATAATCAAAGATGATAATAGCTATATACAATATATCTATATATACTATCTATATATAATATATCTATATATTAATATATAATCATACAGAATTCATCAAATGTCTCTATCACTAGATTCGAACCGTCCCCAATTTTCAAAGGTCGCTTAGACGAACCGTGCCCCTTTCGGTGCGCCTCTGCAGCACCGGCGCCAGACCGGTGACCTGGTACACGGAAGCGGTGGACAGGGAGCCGTCGTGGAACGTGCAGGCGTCCTTTGGCGTTGGGGCTGAGAGTCCTCCGTGGGGCGCTGGTTTTTAGAGAGAAGTTGACGCACATAACTTGATTTACCCATTAAAAATGGTGATTTTCCATGATTTTCCATAGTTATGTTAGTTTACCAGAAGGTAAGTTGACGCATATAAGTTGCTGGTTGGTGGTTTTGTTGCCATCTTGAAAATATGAGTTCATCAATGGAAAGGATGACATCCCATATATGAAATGGAAAATAAAAAAATGTTCCAAACCACCAACCAGATAACTTGGTTAATCGTGGTGTACTACAGCTGAGGATATAGATATAACATGATATAACATGCTGATATAACTATAGCAGTTAATGGATGTTAATGGGGTTATAATTGAGAGGCCCACCCTGTAGCAACACCCAAAAAATGATTCAAAAGTGGGAAAACCGGGAAGGTAGTTTGATGAGATTTACCTCATATTTCCAGCTTCGCAATTTTCGTATCTATTTTGGGTGGTTCTATACGTTGCTATAAATCAGCTTCAGAAATGGTGGTATTTACATGTAAGATGATTCAAGATCATTGTGAATGATTTTGATACGATGATGTAGGGAACAGAAAGTCGGATAAAGTGGGCCCGTGGGAGACATGTGGAGACATCGCTGGTAAGACTAACAAAAGCTAAAGAACCGAGATGACCAAGCTGGCCATGGCTACGTGCCTGGTGGTCCCAGTCAGCCAACAGCTACTGGTTGACTGGTTGGTCATCATACGTTCACGGTAACATTGAGGATCATTGAGGTATCTGGTTCCCTACTTTAGGGCCTTTTGAAGAGGCAAAAGAAGGATAGAATTGACATGTGCAGCCATCTGCGTGGAATTTGTGAGCCCAAATCTGACAAGACAACCCGCAAGAAACCGAGGCTTTGATGGCGTCGTTTCCGATCCCATGCGCATGGCCAAGCATCGCATGAGAGCTGCAGCACGAAACTTCGTGGATAGTGAAGTTGCATCTCCAGCTGTGCCAGTTCGACACGTTGCGGTGGCCGCGGCACGTGTAGCTGCCGCTGCTGGATGTGCAATTTGGGAATGGATGGCTCTGAGGACATGGAGAGTTGCAAGTCACGCTGGTCTCTCCTGAAGCCGCACTGGACTGCTACTTGGGTCAGGGAGAATCTACCCTCTGGTAAACTAACATAGCTATTGAAAATTGTGATTTATAGTGGAAAATGGTGATTTTCCATAGCAAACTGTTAGTTTACCAGAGGCTACCGGAAAACTCAGGATTTGCGGATGGGTAAATATCTCTGCGAATATGTTCGGTCTAAATGATTCCAAGCTATTTCTGGGACAGTGGGTGAACTGAACGGTGACCCGGCTGCCAGGAATGACCCTACTAGTGTGACCCTCATGTGGAAATTGTCTTTTGTTAAAGTACACCTCCCCCCCAAAAAAAACCTGGTGAGAATTGCTGTACAAATGGCCATTTCCAAGAAAAAACATACCTAAGCCTGAACATCGAGTTATGGGCATTGATGGACTTTGAAACCTGACCTTGAAGCGCCTTGAGTGTCACCCATGTGCAGCCAACGAAACACATGTCCAACTCTTCCAACTCTACGCCGTACAAAGAATTTTGGAATCGCACGAAAACTATGTCAAAGAAGTTTCACATATCAAATCTGGTTGGTGGTATACCTACCCCTCTGAAAAATATGAAAGTCAGTCGGGTTTACTATTCCCAATATATGGAAAGGCATAAAATTCATGTTCCAAATCTCACCAACCAGCAGGGCACATGATCATCCTGGACCCTACATCGGACAATCACGCACGGAAACATGTGCATATTATATGTATGATATATAGTAACCTATAAGTTTATACAATGTGTATGTATATATTATATATATACACAATATAAAAGAATAATCTATACTTAGGCCTAATGTGTATACATATATATATTGTATCTTTATAAATAACCATATAATACCATATATACATATGTAATAATATAATCACATATATATATACACAAATAACATATATATATATATGTATATATATATACATAAGATGTTGCCCTTTTCTGAGTTTAAGTGTGGTTTCCTTTCCAATCATCATCTCTTTATGGTCTCCAGTCGCTCGAATTAAATACTTAGCAGCAGGCGAGGGGCAAGACCCCTCTCTCCATATCGCTCTTCTGACCGCTGGGAAGGGCAAAGACAGAGATCGTCATGGGCACCACTAGCGGCTGCCTGGTGCATGTGGCTAAGACATGTGAAGACCCAACACCTCAACAAGGGTGTGTATGTATATGTATATATTAAAAACATACCAAAGGTAAAAGTTGCCTTGTTTACGCCCCAAAAAAAGATCGTATCATTATCGCATACCTTCCATCGATATCTATATCATTCTATATCTGTATCTATATCTATATCAATATCTATATATCTATATCTACCTGTTACACACATATATATATACATACATATGTACTTACTGTTCTCACCAAGAGTCTAAGAGAATATATGGCATATCTATCCATATTTGGTAGGGTAGCATTTGGTCCTCCTGGTTTTTCCCTCTAAACATAGCGACCATTGAAACCCAAAAGGTTTACTGGGATGGTGATATTTTGTCCTCATTTTTGGGCTGAACAAATTCTGGCTGCTGGTTTTGGTGCATTTGTTTTCTTCTAATTACGTATGTTTACACACACACACATATATATATATATATACACGATATACATCTCTCCATCCTCAATATTAATTGAGCCTACCAGTTACTAATGACATTTAATGAGGGGGTTAAACCATGTTAAACCTCATTTTTTGGGTCCCTCCCTACCGGTTGTAAAGGAGGTATAATCATTACATATAATTACCCTTAATGTCAACCCCAGGTTCATAAACCATGGTTTATTAATTAGGGGGGTATTCCCAATAGTCATGATTTGATACTTAAATGGTACCTTCCCAATTAAACAGCCTAGAGGATTATTAATCCGGGGTTGACATTAGCTAAATGTATCTACTAGTTTAATATACCCTCTGGTAAACTAACATAGCTATGGAAAATCACCATTTTTAGTGGGAAAATCCACTATAAATTGCCATTTTCAATAGCCATGTTAAATTACCAGAGGGTACTTGCATGATTTCCCGCAAATTGCCACAACTTTTCCCTGCCGAAAACCCGAAAACCCGACTCGCGACCTGTCGATCTCCTCCTCGGCCACCCGGAAGCGCAGCCGCTGCGTCAGCTCCGTCGCCGCGTCAACGCTGTCGGCCAGCAGCCGGTAGCTGCCCCGGCGCTCCTAGGGGACCGGTGGGCCCGGACCGGTGAGGTGAAACGACGAGGTCGGAGGTCAGCAGATGACATCTATATCTCCATCCAGCTATAAATATCTCTGTTGTAGTATCTATAAAGTTCATCATATATAGTTCTATAGAAACATATATATATATATTATATCTGCTGGGCTGTTGAGCATATCATGGCATATCGGCATATCTAAATATGTGCGTTGTTCTACCGCAAGCCGCTGTCACAGAAATGACGGAGCTATCCATTCAGTTTCCCCAAACGCAGCCTCTAAGAAACAGATGGAAAGAACAACAAAGTGCTTCGTTTTCTGTGACCATCCCCTAAAAACATACCAATTTTTCTTGTCAGAAGGAAAGATCACACTTAAAAAGCATTGGTTTTTAACAAAAATAGCAAAGTTCTTTGTTGTCTAGGAGTCTAGGATGCCATACCGAGAAAATCATAGATTCCCTGTTAACAAATCAAAAAATCAGATTATTAACCATTATTAACCATGATTAACCATTATTGACCATTATTGACCATTAATAACCCCAAAAATCAGCCCGATCACCAAAAAAACAAAACGGGCCGACCTCCGTCCACTCTGTGGCGTCCATCCGATGAGAGCGATGCGGTGCTACCAGGGCGCCGCGGGGCACCTGGCGGGGCGAAGCGTTTCTGGGTGATAAGTTACAGCAAATGTGATAAAAACCCAGCGAAACTTGATGGTTTAATATTGTTTAAGATGGTCTAAATATATACCCATAGGATCCATTTATGCTATATATGGTAACATGGATCCCATCAATATACCCCCTTTATGTTAGCATATATACCAGCACCATGGATCCTATGCGATCAAGGACTGGAGATGATCCCCTACAGCCGACCTCGGAGCGAAGTCGTGAAAAAACGAACGGAAAATTGGAATTGATCTGACATCTACCCTCTGGTTATTTAACATAGCCATGGAAAGATCCACCATGTTTGATAGGTAAACCGGTAAACCATCTATTTCTATGGGCCATTTTCCATGGCTATGTTAAATAACCAGAGGGTAAATCCTTCTAATTCTAAATAGCAAAGTCGAGGGTTTGAGCAACAGAACAGGGTTTTACCAGCCACACTGGGCATGTTACGCAGCAAACAGTCAGGACTTAACAAAAATATATAATGTCCCTAATGTAATTGTCCATGATGGTGATTGAATTGACAAGGCTTCTTAATGCAAGGAAGCCTTTAAAGAGGAGTGCGCCCAAAAGCACGAATCAAGGTAGATGAGAACATGCAGTAACCAACCATGTTGGGTTTTTCATGATATATAAGTTCTGCAAACCACTAGGAATTTTACCCACAACATCCAACGACAAAAATGTGGCTGCACGGGGTGAGAAGGAGAAAACATGAATAAATGAGAAAAACAACGGCAATATATGCCAGAAATCGGAGATAACAGAAACGGGAGTCATTGCAACAGCTGGGCCCTCATCCAACTTTTCCATGCGTGATTCTTGATGAGTAAAATGCAGTGCTCAGTGCTCATCAGTGCTCCGTACATGGCAAGCCATGATATAACAACAGCCACAGACAACCCTCCACCCGTTGCCAGAAACTATTGCCCATCTTAGATACCCCAAAAATCATGCTTTGGCTGCCGAGGACGCCAATCTAATCCGTCTAATCCGCAAAAAAACGAAAATACCAGGGCATACCGCAGCCATCCAGTGGGTTTTCAGAAAACCTGCCAATATCATAGCATATCACGGCCCACCTCCAGCTTCACCAAGCATGGCGTGCTTGGTGCTGCTGAGATAAAGCCGAAGCTGGGCACGGCCATTTCCATCCCGGAGAGCGCGTCCGCTGTGCGCGCACCCAAGGTGCCCGAGAGCAAGAACGAGGCGTTCCTGGGCTTTCGGTGGTGCGGTGTGATGGAGATAATGCTGTTTGAGTAATCAGAATGATTCAATGATAATCATAGTGATAATGACAATAATACTGTGATAGGGGATAGTGAATGATACTGATGATGATGAATCATTGGATTGTTATTTCCCCTGAGGTTTTGGGGTAGTCCTGGCACAAACTGATGTGAAGAAGGGCTGGAACGAAGTGGAAAGTCCTAGTCTCAGAGAGGATGGGTTGGTAGAGAAACTGGGCCCGCAATTTTGCAACTCCTAAGTGGCCTCTTAGGGAACTTTCTAGTCAAAGTGTCAAGCCCCTTGAAGCATCTTGAAGCGCTTGTTCTCAAGTGATCTCAAGTGTTTCAAGTCTATGAAAATCCCATTTGGGGCTCCAAAATGCCAGATGCCATCCGGCATGTAATTCCAGAGGTCACAATTTAGAGAGACATTCCGAGCATCGGCGTGGGCATGTCGATGTAAATCATCGGAAGGCCCTCTCTGCGGTCCGTCAACACGCGGATGGGACACATGCTGGTGGAGGATAGGTTGGACCGGGCATCCAGCCTGGGAAGATTCGTGGGCCCGGCAGGGGGCAGTCCCCCCTAAAAATCACAGGAAACATGGTCGGTTAGGTTGAAGGCATTTCCATCGCCAGGGTAGAAGGGTAAATTTGACTACATATAGTTATACTATGTTATACATTGTGATACTAGAAAGTACTGCCACTGGCTGTTTTGGAGCAATCGGCAGGTGGAAGCAGCCATTCAGATTCATCCCGAAAAGTTCTTTTTGCCAGGGACCTGATGCATACAGTAACCGGGTCCAAGTCACTGACATTTTTATATCTGATTGGAAGGTTGCCCAATCCTACCCCCCAAAAAAATCCATCAATTTCCAATCTTCCTTGGCTCATCTGACTGCCCAAAACATCCAGAAACATCCCAGACTGAGCGACACTGTGATCACCAGTTCTCCTGAAGTCCTGGTCTCCGTTTCCTGCGTCGAGGGCACGCTGCAGTGTGACATTGTTTCTAATGATCTAAAGCACCAATACCCCAAAAAGACTCGAGCAACTCAAAAATCTTGAGGGCTATGTGCCTTCTGGAAGTGGTTTGATTATCATTTTAAATAACGATCCTTTTCAACCATTGTTAAATCGGTTCTAAATCATACAGCCATCCTCAAAAACAATTATAAAACTTTGACCAAGCCATTAAGCATGAAAGACTAAATAACATTAAATAACACCATCCAGCATTAAAAAGGATGCCGATAGTTTAAAAACACATCAACCATGTAAAAATGACGACAACATGCCCAACTCTCTCCGGTTGTGAAAGCAGGTGCGGCAACTTTATTATCTGCAATTGGTTGGAGCAACTCAGAAAAACAGCTCATCATTCGATCACCAAAAAAACCATCAAACCCTCCTCAAACATCCTCAAACGTCCTCATCAAGGCATCATTAAACCATCATCCAAACTGTCAAAAACCATCAATCAAGCCATGAAAAAAAAAGACACTTAAAACCTCTGACTCTCAGGTTCTGAACACTTCAACCATCAAAAACAGTCCTTAAACCCTAAATGAAAAACCCTCCAAAGCCATCTAAAACCCCACCGCCACGTTAGATCCCCAGATTTGGTCCTGGTCAATCTAAATCTCCAAGCCTCAGAGCCTAAAAAACCTCTTGAGATTCTTCAAATCTCTTGAGATTCAACATTGAAATCATGGTAACATAGTAACATCCAACTTATCCAACAATTTTATACAATTTTCCCATAATTAAACCATCTAAAGCTCAGAATTTCCCATATATTTCCCATGGACTCTCCACGAAATCTCCCCAGAACCCCTGAAATCTTCACCGCGTGTCCGCTACGTGAAGCATGGCCAGCTTCGATCCCAGACCCCGCTGCAGCACCGTGCCAGGGCCGTCGCAGACGATTTGCGAGGAGACGTTGTGCATGGGCGTCACCGCGTCGAAGCCGTGGTCGAAGTAGAGACCTGCGCACTGCGAATCACTGCGGGCACCTTTCATGGGAAACACATGGGAAAGCATACGGAAAATATGGTAGAAAGTCCCTGAATTCAATGGAGGTTTGCTATTAATCATGTTTGTTTTTAGTGGATTTATATGGCTTTTGTATGTTTATGTAGTTTGGGATCAAAAAAAAAACATGGGCCAGGAGATCCCCAACAAAAACAACAAAATGGGGGAGTCTCCAGCAAGCCATGTTTGGTTACCAGAGGGTATATAGTATATGGATATCTTTGTGGATTTTATGTATGTTGCAAACTAAGAGGAAATTTGCTGGTCAATTGAGTGCTTTAGCTGTCAAGAAAATTGATTTCTATTGGTTGATATCTACATTTATAATATAGCTGTGATAGGAACATCGATTGAACCAAGGGAATTTGTTTCAGGAAACCACGGGTTTTACATCCAAATACAGGGGAGATAGAATGTGATGTAGTAGGATTTAATGGGTTATGATGGTGATAAAACGGTTTCAGGGTAATATGTCACAGGAAACGATTGTTTTCCCTAGCGCACACACAGGCAATTGAGATGGCTGGTGCTCAAAACAATCTCAAAACTATACAGGGAATATGTCTGGAACGGTCAAACATTGCATGTTCAGCAACAATAAGCCCAGAAACGGATCAATTTAAAGGATGGGAAAGTATGGGAAATTATGGGGCCCCTAGGCCCCTAGCCTTCGGTTTCCTATGATTTTCCATGGTTTTCCTGTAACACACAGTTCAGGTGGATTCGGAAAAACCTACGAGGAACCTGGCTGATGAAACCTGGCTGCTTCGGACGTCAAATTCCACCGATTTCAAGGGGGCGATAACAAAAAGAGAGGTAAAAAGTTGTTCATTGGCGTAAAAAGTGAATAATTACAACTTCAGCGTTTTTTTTCAGCAACGGGAGGAGATTCGTCATAAATTTGACCACCATGACTCCAAGGGAGAAAGTCTCACAGGGTTGTTACTGTTACAACTTACAGGCCAAAAATCATCGGCCCCTGAATCAATCTGGAATGGAAGGGAAGATGCAGCTCTTGGATCCCCCAAGACCAAGTCTCAGAATGCTCTCGCCGAATGCTCCGGCCTTGCACAGGCCAAAAAGCCAGCTGTCCAATGTCACTGCGGAAGGTGACCTGCCCCGAAACACGTAAACCGTTTCATCAGATGGGAGCTCAAAACGAACAGACCCAAAACAAGATGTGTATTATATATATATAATATATGTATTAATTTATTATCTATTTATTTATTTATATAGTGCCTTAAAATTTATTGTTGAACCTGCTGATTTAAACTTTATTTGAAACATACAGTAATTGGACTTGCGCCATACACGGAGGGAACCCAATCGTTGGGATTCCGGCGGCTCGGTCGAGCCGAGCGAGCCGAGCCCCTGGCTGAGTGGGGTATGGAATATGATTCCCTTAGCAACCACTTAGCCAGGCTTAGCCAACCCCACAGCTCATCAAAGAAGTCACTTTTTCTTCGCTGAAGAAATTCACAAATTCATTTTTCAATGGCTGAAACAAGAGAACTCTTTCCTGGATTTTCGGGGCCGGTTTGCCGGCTACTGCTTATATCCGTTTATCATGTCTCTTAATTACCCTTTTTATGGTTGGCACACATGGGGGTAACCCGTCGGCCTAATGAACCCGTCGCGGTGGGAAAGAACACCTATATCGTGGAAAATGTTCCAAGCGAAAACGCATCTGCGAAGCAAGAAGAGTGAGGCTGGGTTTGCAACTGCAAAAGGATGTGACCAGTTCTATGCATCCAAATGACCCTACAGAGTGTCAACCTCAAATTTTCATATCGGTCTAAACATCTCTAAATTACAAAATATTGCAGTCTTTCAGGGATTTATCATTTTTAAATAGCAATTATAAAATTTTGGATTGTAAACAAATAATTTTACGGCTCTAAACCTCCAAAATGTGGTTCTAAAACCTGCAAAATATGGTTCGAAGTAAACCTCCAAAGTGTGGATCTAACCGCTCTAAACCTCGAAACTATACCTCTACAGTAAACTCTAAAATCTGAAGGGTTTTTTCTCGCTATCCGGCTATCCGTGACTCCAAACAGCACCATTTTCCACCTGCGCCACCGCGGGAATCTCGCCATAGGCGTTGCTCTCCAAAACGCAGGGCGGCACCGGTGCGGGCGAAAGGGCGCGGTGCACTTCCAGGACCTGAGACGTTGCCAGGGCTAGAGCCCATATGGGCCGGTACTGGCCGGTGGGATTTGCCGTGTGGGATTCCCAGAGGATGAAATAACCGTGCTGCACTGGAATTAGCATATAAGAGAATGATGACAAATAATGTAGATATTTATGACACTTCTATAAAATTCTCATAGACTCTGATACGCTCCTAATATGTAACGTATTGGATAGTATAAAGCCCATTTTTTATCATCAGTCAATAGGGCTATTTCCAGGGATTTCTCGTGGAGGTGTCCCATGAATTAGTGACTAGAAATCCCCATAACTGCGGGATGAAACATGAGTTACCCTCTGGTAAACTGTTACAGCTTGCGACATAGAAAATTGCCATTTAGTACGTGGATTTACCCAGCTATAAAATGGAGGATCTTTCCATAGTTCTGGGACAGTTTACCAGAGGGTAAGTTTTTTTCAGTTGAAACTTACTGAAACCATGTACGAAGCAACCGGTTTTGGCCATAGCCAGGGATCCCACCAACAAAGATATGGATTTATATCAACGATTCATGGGAATATAACTATGACTGGTTGGAGGTATACCTACCCCTCTGAAAAATATGAAAGTCAGTTGGGGTTACTATTCCCAAAATAGGGAAAAATAAAAAATGTTCCAAACCACCAACCAGATGAGTACGAGAATGCAAACGGCTTTTAAAGAGCCATGAACCCACGGGGATTATAATGGCCATATGGTGTAGTAATCCCCCAAAAGATCCAGAAAAACTTAAATAGTTACCACTGAATGTCATTTTCATAAAATGAGTTACCAATAATAAATCATCCCCAAGTCATCACTATAAATGGGTTGCACACACATCATCCATGGTAGGAGTTCAATCATCCCCAACTGCTGGGCCCAGTGGCGCCCAAATCGGAGAGAAACCAACGACCAGTTAACAGGGCCAACCCTCACAAAGTAGGGCCCCAGGTCGTTGGCTAAGTTGATTTAGTTCAGTCGAACTCCCGAAGTGCTGCTACTGAAATACTTCAGTCGTGTTCCTGAATGCATAGAAGTCCGCGAAATTATTCAGCTGTTTCTTGATAGATATACATAAACACGGAACAATGTATTTCATACCCAGCTCTGGATTTTGTTTTACCAGACGACCCCCCCAGTCATAAGTTGATTTATAAATCCCATCAACTAGTGCGATATGTCTATCATAAACCCAACAGTTAACCATATGAAATGTTTATGACATTATGAACCAAGAAATCACAGGAATGCCCTCGGTATAATCAAAATCTTTATTTTTACAGCTCATGAATGACAACTAATGACAATAAAATGTCTGGCCAACCAGCAAGCCATAGGGTATCACGGAGTGTTTAAATATAGCCATCATAATGACCATATAATGATACCCTATGGTTTTTATGATATAAATATAGCCATCATAATGACCATATAATGATACCCTATGGTTTTTATGATATAAATATAGCCATCATA
>Ga0126342_10009195_pt1:2500-17707 | contig 17707 bp, 15 predicted proteins | sample Cyp1metagenome_FD_92528 | JGI IMG/M metagenome (GOLD analysis project Ga0126342, IMG submission 92528) | Coral microbial communities from Lord Howe Island, Old Settlement Bay, Australia - Cyphastrea 1 metagenome | ecosystem: Host-associated > Invertebrates > Cnidaria > Coral ... | reverse complement strand
TACGAAGTGCTGCACCTGTCACGCAAAATCATCTCAGCAAACCTGAAGATCTGATGCTCCAAAATGCAACCCTTCTCAGGAAATCAGCGCCCTGACCTCCTAACATCTCTGATGAACATGTCTCTTGTAGTGCGCCTGCCACGGAATATGCATCTTTGCAGGTCCTCTTCGAATGTCCCACGCCTGCCATCGTTTTTGTAAATGCTACACAAAAACCCATCCCTTTTTATCCCTTTTTCCTCATTTCTGGCCAGGTGCACAATCCCTTGCGCCTGCCACGTGAAACGAGATCTGAAGGTCAAAAAGTGGTCCGGACCTGGTGTGTTTTGTACATTTTGACTTTGACATGTGCTTCGCGCCACAACGGCGTGCACTTTTTCGACATCGCAACTTCCAAAAGTGATCCGAAGCTGGTGTGCTTTGTACATTTTGACTTCGAAATGTGCACGCTGCCACAACGGCGTGCACTTTTTCGACATCGCAACTTCCAAAAGTGGTCCGGACCTGGTGTGTTTTGTACCGCTTTTTCGACATCGCAACTTCCAAAAGTGGTCCGAAGCTGGTGTGTTTTGTACATTTTGACTTCGATATGTGCACGCTGCCACAACGGCGTGCACTTTTTCGACAGCCCAACTCCTACATGTGCTCTGAAACTGAAGTGTTCTGTACATTTTGACTTGGAAATGTGCTTCGCGCCGCAATGGCGTGCAATTTTTCATCTCTCATCTGGCCAGCTGGCTCCGCACCCGCCGCTTTAGCGAGCCTACTTTTCGACCTTCCGGAGCCACAAATCATTGTAAAAACGCAGTGTTTCGCGACTTTCCTACCTTTTCGCACACCTGGATCTTCTTTCTTCTGACCTCTCTCTCTTCTCTGATCTTCTCTCTTCTACTCTTCTCTTCTCTCTGACTCTTCCTGTCTCTGCTTTTCATCTGTCCATATTGTCGGAAGTTTGACTTCTAAACTTCCTTTTATATTCTAAAATTATATATATATATATATATATTTATTTATTAATACATATTTTTTCTATTGTATATATATATATATATATATATTCAATTCTATTTATATATATATAGTCTATATTATATATATTCTATATTATATGTATTCTATATCATATATATATATATTCTATATTATATATAGTCTATTATATATATATTCTTTAATATATATATATGCATCAAACATAGACATATATGATTAAATTGTTTTTGTAAGTATGTATGTAAAAAAAACACGCACACACATATATATATATATATATACACATTAATATTTTCAGAGAAATTGATGTCGAAAATCCATGGATTTCCCATGAAATCTCCGTTTTTTCCAGGCTTTCCAGCTGAAGGGACAGGGAACCACTGACTTGGAGAACAGTCTGGTGGAGGTTGGGAGATTGGAGATGGTCGCCTGGTGAACACTTTGAAGCTGGGATTTCTATGGGATTTATGATGATTTGTGGATGTTCATTTCCAAATGCGGGATTTCATAGGTTTATTGTGTTTTTTAGACAGATATGGATCTGACATTGTGGTATGAAGCCTGCAAATGCCTATGATTTGAATGGGGGACAAACTCATACGGGATGGGGGTCCCGCCAAATACGATCTGACCCTGAGACTTAGGCAATACGTGGAGAAAGGTAGCCTGCCAATCCCCCTATTTGGATAGGTTATCTTAGTGCGGGAAGGCATAAAAGGTTCTTCCCGATCTTTTCCAGATGTCGATTTATCATGACTTATCATCATGATTGATCACGAAGTATCCTATACCATGATTTTTCGATTTTTTCGTGGAGCACGATCAAATATGATCAATGATGACCACCAGATGCACCCTGCTGATGTAGGATCTCACCACGCTGTTATTCCGTTGGGGCCTCAGGGGTGAAACGAGGCAACTCTGCTGGCGGTTTCACCATGAATGGAACATAATAGAGCCGCCTAAAAACACTGAGGCTACAGGGTTCACATCCGCACCGGCTGTCAATTTCTTGACGAAGTTGACAGTTGCAAAGTGCTTTGCGAGGACTGCACCCACAGCATCTTGCACTCAAGCGATTCCGTGGGCCATGGCGGCCATGCTGTTCTGTCTGGAAGGAGTTTGGAAATGTGCTTCGTGGAGTGAACAATGCCCTGCGCTCGCAGAAGCCTTAGATAGCACTAGCTGCCTGTGTGTTCGCACCTTCAGAAGCCGCAGATTCTCGATCAACTAGCTTGCCAGGAATGAGCAAGGAATCTCCGAGTCACAGATCAAGCACTTGTCATCAGCTTTGGCAGTTGAGGACCAACCGAGCGATAGCCGAGCTAATTATGCCATGCCGTGTTATGCCAAGCCCTGTGAGATCTGTGCATGTCCAGGATGAAGATGGCCAGATCGTTGCATATGACGACTTTCTCAGGCTGGAACCCAGGACATTTTGTGGCTTGAAAGTGCAGCAACCCCGAGGGCCCTAAGGGCAACAGCAATCCAGACAAAGCAATGTCATAGAAGATATAGAATTGCATTCCTATTGCATTCACCTAGCACTGAAAGCATTTGTGAGCTCTTTCACATCATTCCTGCATTCATCAGATGTCTTGTTTTTGTCTCTATTGTGCTTATAGCAAAGTCTTATTGTTCGATCGAGATCGAAGGTTTGAATATGTTTCGACTCCCAACTTTTAAACCACAGAATCCACATATATCCACATCTGGTTAATGTAATTTTTAACCCACCGGGATTAACATTCGGAACTTGCCAGCCACAGGTCCTTTGTCATCGTTGACACTGAGACCCGTGAGGTGATCAAGTCATTCAGAGGCTAGCGGCGATGCGAATCGGCATAGGTTTCACAGAGGCCGGCGGAGTCATGCTGCCATCGATGCTATCGAAGGCTGACATATTCTGATGTAATTGGTTCATCTTTAATACACTTTATATTATATGTTATATGTTATATATGGTATATGTTTTATTATATCACAACATATTGTATAACATGTTTATTGCATAACATATTATATCATATAATATTTGCAGTTTATATTGTATATGTATATATAAATATATATGATTATGATATCCATTCATACCATATTATACCATATAATATCATATTATACTATATCATATAGTGTGTATAATGTAATATATAGAGAATCGGTAATGATATTACATTGTTGGGGTATAATATCAGATATCTTTTTGTATTTTATATTTTAGTATTTTACATAATTATATTGCATGATGTATAAAGCATCAGTTATTGTTTATTGTACGTATTATATTATATTTGATTATATGTTATTGTTGTTTGTTATAATATCATATAAATGTTTAGATGTTTTGTATTATATATTATTTTTTTTATTTCATATTGTTTTTATTTTTTGAATAAATTATATATAATTTATTATATATATATATCTTATTATATGTGTTTGATATGATGATACACGATATACTATAATACATATATATATATATACATACACGTATGTCGTGTATATATATATATATATACACGAAATATGGCAGACTGCTATTTGGGATTATTGAAAACCACAATGCCATCCTGCCACAATTGTGCCACTAATTCTGTCAACACATGCTTTGAGGCACTCCCAGGCACTCAATAATCAAATAACGAAATGAAAAACCCTTGAATTGCTCTTCGTAAAGGGTTGCTTCTTTCTGTACAGATTGTAATATATATATACATTGTGTATATGTATTTATACATAAGCAGGATGCAAGCCTGCAATCACAAAACTGGAAAATCACCGTGCCTGCGACAGCATGGTGCCGGATGAGATCCCTGGCTGTGCGATACTGCAGATTGCTGTGTGGCTAATTGGCTGAGGCATTCTGCGTGGTTTCACACCACAAAGTGGTGCGGCTTCAGTTTCACAATGGCGGCTGCGCATAAGCTGTGCAGGTGATGAAGTAAATCCATGCTTTTCAATTGAACGGTTTATGCCCTGGGGTGCGCCAGAGTGGCTCAAACAAGCAAACAGTCAGCGCGAAGAAAAAAGCAGTGCGGAGGCACTTCTGCCCCTGAATGGTGGTACTATTCTTTCATGACATTCCCACGACTTGTGATTTCTTAGAGATGCTTCTGCTGATTTGGATCTCATCATGGTCCAAGGCCCCAGCCCTTGGTTCCACTCTCTTCCGACTCTTGCATCTCATTGTCAGTAAACTTGGCGGACACTCCATGGGGGGTTGCTCCCACCTTGATGTCCCTTTTTCCTGGAAGGAAACTTTGTATCTGCATGTGCAGTGCTGCAGCTTGCTGCCGGGCGCAATGGCTTTGATTCCCTCAAGACACTGCATGACATTGCAGCAGGCAGTTTGTAAAAACCTCTGCCAGATGCCATTTCAGCCCCCAGCATACCAGGAAAACGGTAACCATTGGACACGAAGATTTCAGCCAAGTCACCTGACCCGTCCAAACATTTGCGGAAGGTAGCCAGGGTTGATGGCTGCCCCTAAGGACTGGCCCTTGGATTTTCATGATTTGGCCATTTTTGGGCTTTGTCTCATTTTCCCTATTCAAATAAACACGGTCATTTTGTGACCATGTTGGGGCATCCTGACAGGACATTGTGTATATTATATATATATACACCTACATACACATACACAATGATATATATATATATATATGTGTATATATATATATAGAAATACATACTAATACACACGCATAATAAATAAATAAATAAATAATTACATCCATCCATCCATCCATCCATCCATCCATACATACATATATACATATATGCATGCATGCATGCATGCATGCATGCATGCATGCATACATACATACATACATACATACCATACCATACACACATACCATACATATATACCATACACACATACCATACACACATACATACATACATACATTACATTACATTACATTACATTACATTACATTACATTACATTACATACATACCATATACCCTACCATACCATATGATACCAACATCCGTCCATACATCCATGCATGCATGCATCCATCCATCCATCCATACATACATACATACACACACATACATAACAATATACATATATATACAACATACTCCTCAAAAAAAAACTTCTCTTTAAATCAGCCATGCTCAGCTGTGAGGACCCCAAAGGTTTGTACCACTCACTTGGCCTGGACGTCAATGCGGATGAGACGGACATCAGGCGCGCCAATCCCCTGTGGATTGATCCATGATCCAACGGTTCCAACGTTGCGAATGGGGAGATAAGCGGGATATAATTCCACCAATATGGCAATATGGGTTATTGGAATATTTCAATCATTCCATATGGGTTATTGGAAATATTCTCATCCAATTTTAGGGTTATTGGAATATTTCAATCATCCAGTGATGTGACTGGATGAGGAAAGCATATCGACGATTGGCTTTGAAATGTCACCCTGCCGGCACCTTAGATGCTTCACCCATCTTCAAGCATCATTGTGATCCCATGTGACTCTGCTCCAGGACAAGAATCAAGGCAATGAAAATGCCACTGCGGAGCCAGAGTCTCAGGTGATGGAGTGCAAGGAGCACTGTTTCGAGATCTTTCGAGATGTGAAAATATGTAAAAGCCGCGTGTAGTCTGGCGTCTGGCAATCGAGCCATGTTTGGCGATGCGGCAGGTTTCAGAAAATTGCAAACGCCTACGAGGCGGGTGGGCACCTAAGCAGTGACCTGACGTCGATTGCAGCAGACCTGACAGGTGCTCTCGGATCCCAAGTGCCGTGCTTTCTATGATTCCACTGGCTGTGTGGATGAAGAGGATGGAAATTCATGGATTGGCAATGTCTTGGCAAAGTAACAAGCTGACAAGCTTATCATATCATATATATATAATTATATATATATATACTGTATATTTATATTATACATATTACATATTATATATATACTTATAAATAATTATAAATTATAAATATATTATATTTGCCCCAAAGTTCTGCAACAGTGAGAAGGGAAGGGCTGAACGTGGCACAAGAAGCCTTTTCAGGTTTTTTTTGGTTTAAAGCTGAACCCACCTAGCCCTGAAAAGGAGTTCGGCGGAGAGGATGGTGCGCTCCACAGAGATTCATCACTCTCTGCTGAATGGCCCGACCCGTACGACAGAACCAATGCATGACTAAGGCTTTGTGCGTGCTGAAGATTTGTTTGCAGCTTTCTTCGGTGGCGGTATGGCACAAGATCTTGATGATGAAGAGCAGGTCACGACCAGAGCGACGAGCAGATGGTCAATAAGTCTAGCAGAGTGTGCAGTACCAGAAACACGTGTGCTCAACAGTCTGTGTGGAAACCCAAGCATCACCAAAGAGGGATAGTTGAAAAGGTCATAAAAGGCCCATATTCAATTGATTCAAGTTGGTAAGCTAATATGGCATCTAGTGGCTTGGTATTTTGACGGAAAGAGTCCCTCAGCTTCCCAGGCGATGCTCGATGAGTTTCTAAGAATGACCTCCGGCGCATTCAGCTTCAAGGCCCTCAAAAACTCCTGTGCACTGACTGGTTTGAGATCGTGTTGATGGGTTTCTACCAGTTTTTCAGGTGCATCATCTACTATTATAATTTATTATATTCATTTATATTCTATTTTCATTGTCATCCTTATCTTATATTTGTTAGTGCTGATTATATGCTGATGCTGATTTTCCATCCAACCAATGAGGGATGATAATGGCACTTTTCAAGCAGTGTTTCAAAGCACGTGTTTGGGCATTCAAGGCTGGCCGTTCGAGGAAGAAGGCGAGTGATAAAATATGATAAAATCATGAAACATTCATGAACATTACTTCTGTGCCTGTCAAGTCTGTGGTCACTGTGCTGATTGATATCGATGGAAATATGACGCTTGCAGCATTCTGGTTGCAGGGAAGAAATCGCCGCGCAAAGGCGCAGGCGACAGCATTCGAGCAGGCACTGAGAAGATGAGAAGCTCTTGTTTAGTGCAAGAAAGATCAAGAAAGCCAGAGTAGGGCAGTAGGGCCCAGCACATTCCCAGAACAAACAAGTCTCTGTGAACTTTGGGCCAAGTGGTTTCCCGTGGTTTCCCGAAACTTTCTGACAGAACCTATTCATCTCAGGCTTTTATGGCTGCAATGGCAGGTGGGTCGCTAGTCTGGTCGAGCCTCAGAGCTGAAGATGTCACCAATATCGAGTCTCAGGCCCTATGATGGGAGGAATGGCCGAAGTCACATGTCCAGCAGGGTTCCGCACTCATTCTAGTCACCTGTTCAACATGTTTGGCTGTAAGCTTTCGCATTGAAAGCATCGTTGTGTTTTTTCGTTGGTTTGGACTTCTGAGGCACACATTGAAAAGGAAAAAGGCAGATGGAGGCACTGCGGCACCATCCACAGCCTTTCCATCGTGCTCACGTTCTTGGTTTTGTATGGTCTTGTGATGTTTTGTGTTTATATCTCAGGAAGAACCAGACTCATCAGCCTCATCAGCCTCGATTTGCAGGTTATGAATGCGATGTCTGTCAAGAAGATATCTTGGATGGAAAGCGTTTCTTTGACTGTCGCAAGTGCGACTTCAGTATGTGTCTAAAGTGCCAGGCTCAGAGAAGTCGATAAAAGCTCTGTGTTCCCCGCATGGGTGGAAACCCTCTGATCGCATTGAGGTGCCACAAAAAAGCAGCTGCTGCAATGGAGGAGGAGGAAGAAGAGGACGAGGCAAAATGGAAAATGTGACACCTCTTTTGCCATTTTGCCATGGGTCACTTAGTCTTGCTGGTTTCCTAAAATGGGGGTGCCCCAAAATCATCCATTTTAATAGGATTTACATGGATTTACCATTCTAAACCATCCTAATAGGGGTACCCCCATTTATGGAAACCCCCTTCAAAATGACTCAAGATCCATCAAGATTTGCTCAGCAGGAGGAACAGGAAAGAGAACTCTTCGAAGCTTTCTTTGAAATGAATATTCGACCAGAGCGCCAGGCCCAGTGACGCTGTCGCTGTGCAGTTAGAAGCATCCCAACTTGCAGATGGGCCCACTCAGACACGGGGCATACCCAAACTTCTAGCATGTTCAGCGGGAAAATGAGTCAAAACAATGATAGGCCATGGGATTTGAAGCTCTTCCCCTGAATTTTCAGACACACCTAGATCACTCCTGCCTTTGTGCTGGCGTGGCAGGGCGCAGGGCTGCGCTTTCGTTGTAACCTTTGTGGCACACTTCTCAAGTCGCAAGAAGAGGCGCTACAACTAAAAACTGCACTGTGCATAGGACTTCATTCTGTATATGTACTACATTGCAATCACATCATTGGGATGATAATTGGCTGGTATTGGGATCAATTGGGGTCTCACATGCTTCGGTAAGAACTTTTTTGGACGGTCGCAAGGCCAGAAGGGCCATCCTTGCTTTACCGAATCTAAATAGAACATAGTGGACCGACGGACCGATTTCTGATGAACTGAACTCCAGCTGTGATTTCACATTTTACCAACAACCAATGCTTTGGGTCGTTTGCCATAATGTAAAGATCTCACAGCATCAAGAAATCGGTTGCTCCTGGCGTTTGTAGCGTTTCCGAAGGTTCTCCTTCCCAATGTTCCCAAGGGCTAGCAGATTCTGGAACCAGTTTTCCACAGTGCCAAACATAAGGCAACACAATCTTCCAAGCGCATCCAAGCGCAAGGTTCGCACATGAGGTTTTCAAAGATAACGTTTCAGCAAGAAGACAGAGTGAATCCGCGATTTTTTCGGTCTCAGTGAGGGTCATGAGGGTTTCAGAGAAGACCCGGAGTCCTGAAAACCAGGTGTTTCTTGAGGTTTCCAAGAAGGCTTCCGAACAGAATGTTCTCAAAGGTGCTGAAGACTACGTAGCTTTCAAAAGACAGCTTTGCAAAATTGGGTTCCCTAACGAGAGGTTTGCAAGGACCAAATCCCAATGACAATGTCTCCGCATGCAGAAGGCTTTCGAATCAAGAGTTCTTACAGGATATGAAATTGAATGTAAATCATACGAAGAGGTTCCCGAAGGAAGGGTTCCCAAGCATACAGGAGTTTCCAAAGGACCCCAAAGGCATCAACCGAAGGGTTCACGAGGCCAGGTAACAACCTATCTCTGACACCGGGATTCCAACAGAGCTTGAAGGTGTAACAGCCGTGATGCTGAAACATGTCACTGACTCCTGCTGGCGATGTTTGAAATTTCTCACGTTTCTACCACGACTAGGCTGCGGAACACCTCCTTGATGAGCATGCAGCTGAATTCCAGGCAAGCTTAAGACCAATAGAGAGGAAGGTCATTGAGAAGTGAATGAAATATGATGAGATCAATTGAAATCTATTTGTTGGTCGTCAATGGTCATCACGGGAGCTGCACAGCTGCTTTCTTGATCTGTTTTGACGTGTCGTACCCTGAGATGGTCTCGAATCAAGTCCGCGCGGAGTTGAACGGTGGCTACGGAGCCTCTTCATCCTCAGGCTCGACAATCTATGCCAATGTGGCACGCTGCAAAAGTGCAGAGATCACGAGAAAACATGAAAAAAAATGAAAAAAAACATAACACATCATCTGGACACTAACAGAACACGTACTGGTACATTGTCAATGCTCAAGGCACAGATTATCACAGATTTCTCCTGGTTTTTTCCAATCAAACCCTTGATTTCCATTGATTTCCAGGTTTCGGCTTGGATGGCCTAGAGGCCTTCATCCTCGGAGCCATGGAGGATCCCATGGGACTGGGTCCCATGGGTCCCGGACTGGGTCCCGGACTGGGTCCCATGGCTCCGCCGGGCGGTGTCAGCGGTCCCAAGGCCCTCTCGAGCAATGCCAGTTGTTTAAGAGAACCTATGAACCAACCATACCATATAATATCATATATATATATATATATTATAATCATATATAATATATAATTAATTGGATACAGTTGGGAAATAGATTGGGAAATAGATTGGGAAATGGACAGGGAAATTCAGATTGAGTGTTTTTAAGTATGATTCGTTACCAGAATGATGGGATATGATGGGACGGATATAACATGATATATCTGGATATCTGGATGAATGGGGAGAAAACACTGCCCCTGATAATTTGTTACACAGCCATGATGACTAGAGGATGACACACACACACACAACTATTCACCTCTATTCATTTTGAATAGTGAAGTTCTTTCAACTCTGGCCATCAAATAACTCAAAGGACTAGAGATGGCTAGAGGTTTTTGGAAAGGACTAGAAGCTGCCAAGTAGTCACCACGCCACAACCAGGGCAGACGGCACAGAAGAAAACGCTGAGTCGGAACTGCGATATACTGAGATCACCTGGCGAATCGGGGGCGATGCTGCAGATTGTTCTTGTGTTCTTGGCGTGGCCAGGAGTTTGCATACTGAAGCTCTATTTTAGAGATGAATGAGATGATATCATATCCCATCATATAAATTCATATAATACAATGCGTAGTTATATCCCAAGACAACTGGAATGATGGGATATGACCTGTTGTTTGTTTGAGCTCGCTTTTTTGTCGGCTACACACCGTGTTTTGATTTTGGCGGCCATTGTTTGTCCATCTTTGCGCTGACATTTCAGCGGCCCCGTTGCCGGGAAATGGCCTGGATGTTCTGATTGCGAGGACGAGAATTTCAACTCGGAATTTGCAGCTGCCAAGCCTTTTCCATCAGGCTGCAAATAAATCTTCTCAATCGGGGCTCGTCGGCAAAATGCAGATGGCCCCCTGAAACTGGCCGCTCCTGGCCTTCCGAGCGCCCTGTGCCTCCCAAAAAAGAAGGGCTTAGCGGCTAAGCCTTGCGCAAGGCTAAGCAAGGGCTACTCCCAGCAGGTTCCACATGTTCCACCATGTTCCACCGAGGCCAAGGCAGATCTTTGTGAAACGATCTCGGCTCCATTGGTAGTGTAGCTAGCAGAGACACTTGGGCAGCGATGGGCGGCCGTTTGAGCCCCAGACTACACGCACAGTGAAGACAACTGTTGATGCTTTCCATATCCAGAGGATGCTTCAAAACATGTTTAGAGGATGGTTACAAGATGTTAGAAGTGAATATGAATGGTTACACTGTTAGACATGATGATACATGGAAATCTAGGATATGAATGGATATTAACTGTAATGATATTACATACTATTACTACATATTACTACTATAGTAGATATAAAGGGATATCACACCCATTTACTGTAGCATAGCTTATGTACCAGTGATCTCCAGTGATCTCCAGTGATCTCCGGCAGGCGATGATGGCGGTCGTGGCAAAGGAAAGGGAGGGCAGCTGGAGGGCTCAGTATGGTGGTTGGATGGATATGGATGGATATGGAGGTTTCCTGAAATAGGGGTGAAAACCGCCGGGTATACTAAAAAGATCATCCATTTAAAAGGAAATTCGAGAATATATACATCCAGCTATTGGGGATCCTCCATTGATGGGAACCCCCATATGAATGATACTAGTACTGGGATATCTGGCTAAAGTTGTTTCTGAGTTCGCAAATTGTCTTTCTTTCGGGCTGAAACAGCGCAAGTTTAGTCCCACAACCCCGAAATCCACTGTTTGTGCTGTCCCCTTAGATGACCCTACCATTTAAGGCCTCTCGAGCTCGTGAAACCATGTGCCCTGTGGGTTCTGTGGGTCGGCTTTGGAGCGACATGAGAGCCTTAGGACCTATCCCAATTAAATGTCCTAAGTGGTCAGCAAGTTGGGTCATGGGTAAACTTATGCTAGGCTGCTAGAATTTACTATAAGAATCTATAACACAAAATATACACAACACATTTTATACAGATAAATTTCAGATACACATTATCGGAACACTTCTTAGGAAAGGTGCAGCCCAACTGACGAAGATCCAATTTGGAAGGGAGCTATGGCAGTCGGCCAGGTATATGGTTGGGCGGTCTTCCTAAAGACATCAAACACGACGAGGTGGAAGGAGTGTGCTCCAGGCGACAGCCCTGAAACCTCATGGCTGCCACACATGTATGGGCTCAAAATTTGAATCAAACGTTGCATAGCGTGCTGTCCCGTGCAGATACGGTGCTATCGATGACATCAACATCAAGCATTCCGAGCGAGACACCTTTGTCTTTGTCACCTTCAAACGCCTAGAGTATGCAGAGGCAGCTCCAATTGACCTTCGCAATGCTTGAACGATATTGAATTTATCCTGGCTGTTTATTAACATCACCTGAATCAAAGCATGTTTGATGCATGTTGTTGGGCTATATAGCCAACCAAAGATCCTGCAGCACTGGGCATCTGCAGGTTGCCATCAAAGCGCTTGACCAAAGCAGATCCTTTGGAGCTGGTATCATCAAGGCCAGGGGGCCATTGGGACCAGTGGGACCATTGGCTTGTGGCAACTCCCTTCAACATCTTCAACTGGATTTTGATTTGGGGACAGCTTTGGGCTTTGGGTGCTGCACACTATATAAAAACATGGAAAACAAATCAAGGTGAAGTGGCAGTGAAGCGGCAGTGAAGCGGCTAGCGTCAAGGCTAAGGGATTGAGATGATTGAGTCATGGGGTCGTGCCTAGCTCGTGCAGCTTCAGCCTGAGAGGCTGCCCCGGCGACTCGCAGAGACAGTGGAAGCGGCAAAGGTGTATCTCAGCTGCAGGATGTCTGACCTTGGGAGTGGTTGATTGATGTTGATTGGAGGAGTGGTTGATGTTGGTTGATGTTGATTTGATGTTGATTGATGGTTGAGATTGGTTGAGATGGTGACGGCACCCAGGACAAATCCTGGGGCGACAAATGGGACGAGGCTGGGAGCGGGGAATCGCCATCGCCGGAGCGGCTACGCGACAGCCAGGACCGGAGGAGAGATGACTCGGGACGACACAGATCCCGTGGCCAGGGGCTCCCAGCGATCCATTCCCCCAGTAACTATTGGGATTTGTCATGCAGTCACCAGATATTGATAGTCATTCACGCAAGCGCGGCAATGTTTGGAACCTATCTGCCAGTAGCTATGCTCAAACAAAAAAAATGCTTGTTTGGCAGTTTGGATTGACCTCGTGATTCATCGCAGGGATTGAGAGCTATGAAGCGGAGCAACCAGGAAATGAAATTGCACTGCGGGGCATGACACATAACTCCAGTTTCCCCAATCCCGCAGTTCTTACTGGTTGCCTCCCCATCTACCCCCACACGGCCGGTTACACGGGGAAAATGATGATTCAACGTTAACCTTTTACATCCTTTCACTATATTTTTCAGCTATTTGTTTCTGGCTAATACCAGATATAGACTATATATCTAATACTATCATCCCCGTTTGGGGCTCCTGCTGAAACTAGGCGGCTGGAGTCTGTTTTTTTAGCCATATTTTAGCCAAATTTAGCATCAAGAATGTTAGGCCTCAGCTTCTTAGCTTTTGGTCCCTTTTTACATATATTTATATTTTGATTTTAAATAAACCATGAAGCCAAAGGATTTCAGCCGAGGGAACACCTATTGAGAGCATTTTTGCAATAGGTTGGGCGCAGGTAGTTTAAGCCACTGAAGCTTACGGAGAACCATTTTTGGCCTGAAGGTCGCATACAGGTTTTCATTCGACCGTGTCTTCTTGCAAGGCTCGACATGTTTGCCGCCTATGTATACGGTGAACTGGTGAACATTGAAATTTTGAGAGGTGTATCTTGGGAGATTGGATGAGGATGGGTTTGCAAAATTGAGTCATTAGTCGTTTGTGGTGTATCTTGGGACGTTGGTACAGGATGGGTTGGCTCACATGCGTGGTGTAACATGGCGAGCTGTTCCGGCAAAGTTCAAAACAGGGATGCGTGAGATGAAAATCTTAGGAGAATCTGAGGTTTTGGGGTGCGTCTTTGGAACGTTGGTTCAGGGTTGGCACACATGCGTGGTGTAATCTGTTCCGGGTTGCTCCGGCAAAGTTCAAAACAGGGATGTGTGAGATGAAAAAATATCGGATCTGAAATTTGCAGTGTGTCTTGGGACGTTGGTTCAGGATGGGTTGGCTCAAATGCGTGGTGTAACATGGAGAGCTGTGTTCCGGCAAAGTTCAGAACAGGGATGTGTGAGATGAAAATCTTAGGGTCTGAGGTTTTGTGGTGTATCTTTGGAACGTTGGTTCAGGGTTGGCACACATGCGTGGTGTAATCTGTTCCGGGTTGCTCCGGCAAAGTTCAAAAGAGGGATGTGTGAGATGAAAATCTTGGGGTCTGAGGTTTTGGGGTGCGTCTTTGGAACGTTGGTTCAGGGTTGGCACACATGCGTGGTGTAATCTGTTCCGGGTTGCTCCGGCAAAGTTCAAAACAGGGATGCGTGAGATGAAAAAAATCGGATCTGAAATTTGTAGTGTGCCTTGGGACATTGGTTCAGGATGGGTTGGCGCACATGCGTGGTGTAACATGGCAAGCTGTTCCGGCAAAGTTCAAAACAGATGTGTGAGATGAAAATCTTACGGTCTGAGGTTTTGTGATGTATCTTTGGGGCTTTGGTTCAGGATGGGTTGGCACAAATGCGTGGTGTAACATGGAGAGCTGCCCCGGCAAAGTTCAAAAGAGGGATGTGTGAGATGAAAGTCTAAGGCCTAAGGATGTGAAGTTTAGTGGTGTATCTTTGGGGCTTTGGTTCAGGATGGGTTGGCACAAATGCGCGGTGTAACATGGAGAGCTGTTACCTCAAAAAGTCTTTTTTGGATATGGCAACGTTGAAAGCTTTGGCGTTTGCGATGCCAACAAGGCATTGATACGATGTGGGAGCGGAAGCTGGGTGGGATGAAAAGGATGTGGTTGACCGTTCTCTGGGGAAGTTCCGATTTTATAGTTTAAGTTTTTTTTGAACACATGCTGAGCACTGCTATTTTCATCTCTTGTGCCATTGTTTGGATTTTCATCATACCCCAGAGACACTGTTTTTTTTTTTTAACCTTGATTTTTCATTTTCAGAAATAGGGGTCAGGTCAGCTTTTCATTCATCGTTTCATTTTTTTGCTCATACCTTAGCCCTCCAGGTGTTTAAGCTTGGTTTTTGAGATGAAAACCTGCACCTAAGTTAAACGCCCAACGGGGATTATTATCCAATTCTAATCATTCGGTCATATGGCTGGCATTTCCAAGGCTATGATAGCCTGGATCGTCGGGACGATGGCCGCTCCGGCCGGGACCGCGGCGACCGCGGCGACCGCGATGAGCGCGGCCACCGTGGCGCCCGCTCCCGCGACCGGCAA
>Ga0126342_10009194_pt1 | contig 17707 bp, 14 predicted proteins | sample Cyp1metagenome_FD_92528 | JGI IMG/M metagenome (GOLD analysis project Ga0126342, IMG submission 92528) | Coral microbial communities from Lord Howe Island, Old Settlement Bay, Australia - Cyphastrea 1 metagenome | ecosystem: Host-associated > Invertebrates > Cnidaria > Coral ... | reverse complement strand
ACCCTGCATCGGAGGCTCTCGAAGCCACTCGAAGTCACAGCAAGTGGCGGGTTTCTCTCAGGTTCCGCTGGCCCGACTCAGACGCCGATGCTCCCGGAGGTTCGATGGTTCGACGGTTCGACGGTTCGACATGCACCTGAGCTGTTTGACCTGCGATGCACATGCAGGGGGCTGGACCGCGGTCGTTCGCTTGGGCAGCTTAGACCAGGTGCCTAAGAATATCAAGTGTTCGAAACAGGGGGACCAGGGCGAGGGATGGCACTTTGCGATTGACACTTTGTGATTGATCGTGATTGATTTGCTTAGTTTTTTCCTGGGGGGTAAAATCTTGAGAACTTTATACCACAAGTCCTATCACTGCCTGTACAGAAAGGTCGAGCTAGTCGGTGCCCGAGGGCATCTGGAGGCTTGGACAAGCATGCTTTCCGACTAGATACCATGTATGCTTGAGAATGAATTGTTCACGATCTATTTCCAGGAACACATTCTTCGATTCTGGGCATCTTGAAACCAGCTGAGCCCTGAGTGAAATCTCAACATGTCAACGACATCAACGACGATTTGATGGCGGCGTTTGCATTGAGGAAATCGAAGAGACCGAGGACCTCGACGAGGTGCCACGGTGCCAACCGAGACGAAGTTCTCTAATCGGTACCAGTAGAGTACCGGTAATATGGAGATGCATGGAGTTTCGTGCTTACAGTTTTTTTTGTTAGGCTTAGGTGTCACATGTTTCACATCTTTTTCTGCCGTCATTTGCTGGAACTTTTGATGCAGTTCTGAGATGCCAGGATTGGGACTTCGAAGTGGATTTGGAGCAGAAGAAAGAGGACACAGCTTTTAGACAAAGGAGGGCTGCCACAGCCCATGGCCCTCTCAATGTATATAGAGACACGGAATTTTGAGGGTCTGCTTTAGTTCAGGCCTCTTTGCAGCATGGTGCATGAATCACATCCATAGAATCCATAGAATCCATAGAATCCATAGATTAAGCTGTCCATTGGTTGATCTTTCAGCCCTTGCTGTTTAGGCGTCAGGCGGCGTCAGGATTTGTATCTGAATGTTGGCATCGTTGGCAGGAAGCGCGTGAGCAACATCAGCTTTCTCTTCGCTCGGGTCGCCACTTAGCAGCACAATGTGCAACAATGGCAGTGGGCACATTCTTCTCATAGCTACTTTTTACATAGTTTTTGTGAGTTTGGAATAGTTTGGATCATTGATGATAACTTGGACACTACCACTTACAGTTTTGAAATTGATCCTGGAATTTTTGTGGTTTCCAGGAAGCGTTTGAAACCACTTGATGTTCGGAGGGCTGTTGGCTGAGGACAGGCTGGTCACGAACCTGTGATGCTGATACCTATCATGCAGTGGCTCTTCCCACCTCATTGCAGCGCTTCTGAAAACGATGAGATCAGTTCCTTGGTCCAGAGTGGTTGGGATATGTTGGGATGATGATCACTACTGGACTATTGGGGCATATTGGGGCCATGAATTTGACCTTAAGATCAGTGCGACGATTTGTACTGGTTGTTTTCTGATTGGGGTTGGTTTACCATGGATTCAGGTAGATGCAATGTCTAGATGTGAGTTGCCTAAGACATTGCGCATCTTTGTGCAGGCATTCGCGCAGGCAGGGCAGTGTATGATGGTCTCTATGTCGCGTGCCTCTCAGTAGCCACCTCGCCTGACCATGAAAGATATTGACATCCTATCTGGGGCCAAAAGATGCCGAATCCAAGTGGCTTGCGCTTGAGGACTGTACCTTTGGCCGTGGTGGCTATAGCCGAGAAATCCTTTCGCGTTTGAGCCAGGCCAACTGCGACCCCCTGACAATTCCGTCGAGTTGACGGCAACTTGCTATCATCATAAGAAGGAACATTGGCATCAAGTGCTTGATTTTGAAGACCTCTTGCACGTGCCAGAATGCTCAACTGCTGGCACTGGACATCGACCCAACCTGCAAGGGTCTAGGCCAGGTGGAAGTTCAAGCAGAACTGTGTTGGGACCATGAGTCCCCATGTATTGGAGCTGCCAGCAGGTCGTGTTCTGGAGAAGGAGGATTCGAGGCCTTAAGATTTTGACATTGTGGATATAGAACTGGGCCATGATGGACCATCCCATTTTTTAGTGCAGGTTCAGTGACAGGAAGAAAGAAGCTCAGCACAAGCAAATTCAAATCAGCTTGAATGCCTCAGAGGTTTCGCTTTCTGCAAAGGCCATATGCAGCTGGATTCTCAGTGACACTCAGCTGGTGACTGGAGGTTTGGTTGATGCCTGTTGATGCGATTGGATGCCTAGGAATTGCCTGAAGCCCTAGAGGAGCTTGGCTCGGAGGCGAGGTGGACCTTTTTTGCAAATCATTTTCAAAATTGAGATTTGGTTGTGTATGTTGTGTATGTTGTGTCATGTTGTGCCACAGCGTCACCATTCTCCCTGAAGATGAATCAAACTGGTAGATCTTGTTTCAGAAGCGCTAAGTTTTGGATGTTTTCAAGGGTCCCTTGATTTCCCTTGTTTTTTTAGGATATGCCCAATATTTGTATCTTTCCACCTGAGTTCACACAGGATTTTGTTGGAACGTTCCAGGCGATCTCCCAGCAGCCTCAAGGGATTGTGTCCGGGACTTCGATGCACCGATGGAAGTGAACAGATACCGGACACGGATCTGTGTAGGATCTGTTGAGACTAAGGTTTGATGTGGGAATTTGCAGCGTTCAGCGTGTCACTCAGTGAATGTCGGATTCACAAGGCTTCGTTCGAGGCTTCGTTCGAGGCTCATTCGAAGTGTTTTGCCACCCAAGGGTGGATGATCGCAGTCGTGGCTTTTCCCTCCAGAACTTGGACAAGTACCCGGACACCACTTGCAGCCGATCGGAGTTGGTGATGTGACTGATCGTTACATGTTTGGTTTGTTTTATATGATATAAAACACATATATCAAATTTATATGTTTATTCCGTTCCCGTTTTGGTAAAACTTCAGGTCGCCCGGCTGCAGGAAACCCGGATGGACTTGAGAATGAACTCCAAGACTGGTCTGTCAGCAGCAGAGTGGCTGCAGGCCGTTGCTGCGACATGGTGCAGCTGATGCGTTGCAGCCGTTGCAGCCGTGACTTGTTGGAAGGAAGCCACGGTGGAGGAGGTCGCCTGGGTCTTGCGAGAATATGGTCCTGATTATCAGGAGCGGAAGGGTGGCAGTTTTATAACAACCTAAGGATATTAAGTTTGTTGGCCCATCATCCAATTCTGGGACATCCTGGATGGTGAAAGGTGCCAAACATTCTATGACTGGGACGATGATCTCATCTGGCTCAGACTTATTGGCAGCAATCAGGTAACATTTCCATTTTCCGCTGTGAATCTTGCAGGACAGTATCCATGCAGAAAGGTTGGCTCAGGAGCGGACTGAGTTCTTGCTTGCAGGTGCCATTTGCTGCATGCACACTTGCAGATGTGGCAGTCGAATCGCAGGTCATAGTGGATGACCAGGAAGAGAGCCCACCTGGCATGCTACGACAGCTTCTACTCATGTGCAGAGTTTAAAATTTGGAAAGCCCCCAAGCAAGTTTGGTCCGCTTTACGGCAATAGCTTTGAGCATGATTTTGGTCTGAAAATTTGTCCAAAGTTGGTCGGATGCTTCCAGCTGAAAACATTCTGAATCTTGGCCACTTCGCCAGATGGTCCATTCGAGTCCATGTCCCGTTTCGCGGAACTCATTGGCCGTTCGCTGTCGGTACGTTGCTCGGGTGGTTGTACCAGCAGCAGCGAGCAGCGGTGGCTCGGTGGCGGCCAGTGTCGTGTCAGCGAGGTTGGAGATGAGCCCTTTCAGCATACCTATGCAGGCCCAGATCAGAAATCTGAGATGAACAACTGGCTGAATTTCAGGCGAGAAGTCAAAAATAGACTAAACATGACCAAATGACCAAATGACCAAAGGATAATGATAATGAATTTCAGGTACTGCACTTATCTGCACTTACTGATACATCTTCAGCTGGGCATTCTGTCAAAGCTTTCTACTCTTGGAACCTGGCCGTTTTCACTCTTGCTGCGACTCAGCTGCTAGGCAGGGCACATCCTGCTCGGTTGACCCTTCAGGCCGCACGATTGTGCCATTGTGTTCAGTGATGGTGGGCCAAGCGTGTGAACTTCTTTGTGTCCAATGAAGAATGAATAGACACGGAAGCATGATGGAATATGCGAATACATTCTGAATAGAATAAAAATATGAAGCGGGATATACCTGGATGTATCTATCTATCTATCTAGCTAGCTAGCTATCTAGCTATCTAGCTATCTATCTATCTGTACTGTGTATATTATATATATAATACATACATAATCTCTATCTCCCTGACTCTCTACATATATTTATATACATATAATTACATATATATATAATGCATACATCTAGAATATATATGTATATATGTATATATGTCTCCATTTTGTTCAATCACATCTCTGGACCTAAACCCATAAACGTGCACAGCGTTGCGCAGCTGCGTCCACGAGGCCTTCCGCCTCTTCCTCAACTGCGAGATTGAGCAGCTGCAAGAAGGCCTGTCCAGATCCTCATTAGATTGCCGTTTGGAGAACATTAGGCAAGATATACATTATGCAACTTCACACATGTTATATACATATACATGTTATATATGTCATTATAGTTCTGGTAAATATGTATTATTTTTAGTTTATAAGGGCAATTTGACAAAGTAAAGACCAGAGATTTTTAGTTTTTCCGGGTGCAGCAGGTATGGGCAGAGCTTTCGAGGTTTTGGCCATGAATGGCCGCTGTGTTATTACCACCTTCAAGCGAAAAGAGGCGAGAAGCGGATTGGGCGGGTACAAACGCAGAGCGTAGCGAGTTCTGGTTTCCCAATCTTGCATCTCTTTGGGCAGACATCCCTAGAACTGGGAAGATCACCCCAAACAACTTTCAAAGCAGGTTCACTTGGCGCGGGAAAGACAACAACCCGGGTCACAATGATGTTCTACATCATTCTGCCGTTCTTGGGTGATATCTGGTGGTCAAGAACGGACGTGTTCAGGCAATGGTGGTGGAACATTTTGTTTGTCAAATGGAAGATCCGGATCCGGAGACGGTTCCTGGCTCAGGAACCTTTTCCAATTGGACGGGTTGGTTCGTGAATATGGGTGAACATATGCACCATTGGAACCCCCAGGGTGACCAGGACCACACCCCAGCCTTGACTGACCATGTCTCTCCGCTCATGTGTTATTTTTTCTGTGTCCACTGCAAGAGTAGGATCTGAGCTCCAAAGACTAAGGTGGCGCGTATCTCCAAGAAGAGGTGCAGTTGAAGTCAGATTCGGCACACTTTCCTGTTCATGCTGCCGCGAAAGACGGGTGGGACTTGGGTGCCTACAAGTTATCTCAGACATTGGCAGGCCTATCCCTTGCATTCCATTGCCCGATTGCGGGAACCTACTGAGTTTAATTTTTTCTGGAGCTTAACCGTTTCTGACCATTGAATTTAAGCTGCTCAACAAATCAGGGTCCAATGTGTCTAATCAATGCTATATGCAGAAACGTGTTGACACTGAAACACACCCTGCAGACGGCTGGTGGAGCTCTATCCCCTCGCTGGGTGTGGATGCCCAGGGCTGCCATTCTCAGCTGTCCCTTCTATCGCTGTCACATCAACCCATAGCCCAAGTGCCTGCCAGGACTGATTTGGACTATGCTGTGCGACTTTTGGCAAACCCACTCAAGCAGAAATCCCAGACATCTTCGGTGTCACGTCAAATGCTTTTCTTCGCCTTTTAGCCTTTTTGTATGTTTTTGATGTTGTTTTTCGTTCCATTGGCAGTCCATGTCACAGGGCCGCCTATGGGGAGGTGCAGCAGAATATCCGAGCTCGATCAGGTGCGTTGCACCGAAAGCCGCCAGGCCGAGAGCGAAACACTGCAGTGCCTGCAGGCTCCATGTACATCCTGGAGAAAGTTCCGCGAACCTGCCCCCGGGTGAAAGTCAAGCCCAGGACACATGGCAGATCCCAAGGAACATATCTGAGATCCATAGAATCTCTTGGCTAGTGCTGAATGTTGATTCCTGATGCGTCATTGGATATTCCAAAGCAACGGTGCCTCTGAATGCGAAAAGCGGCAGCTTGAAATGGAAAGGCTCCAAATTTTGTTGATTCCAAATCACCACTTGAATTGGGGAAACCAATTTTGAAATCTGCAACCTGGGACTGGTCCGTGCAGGAAGCTCCAGAATCGCTTCAAGCAGCCTGTGAGCAATCCAATTTCGCCACAAGATTCTGAAGAGCAATGAATTTTTCCAATGGCTGTGGACATGACTGGAGATCTTGTGGAGATGCATAAATGGGAGAAATAGCGGAAGCATAGAAACCCAAACAAACTACCAGCTGGCTTTTTATACCAGTCAAGGCTGCAAACTTAACATGTCCACGGCAAAATGTGTGCTCAGGGGCACCTCAAAGCTTGGCAACAGCCAATTCTTGGTGCTTGATGACTTGATGACTCGACTCGATGGCTTTGGGTTTCTTTTGTAGAGGGCCTGGCTGAAATGGCTGTTTCTTTGGATCATCTTTGAGCACGTGAGTGGCCGGACATTGGGACATTGAGGACCCCCAAATGACCAGGATGGATAGACCATCTGGTGATGTGTTACAAGTGTTGTCCCATCAACCTGTATCATCCTGCAATATCTGAATATTTGTAGCTTCCTGACAACGGAAACAGCTAGGCCGCCCCCCAGGAGTCAGAGAACCAACGCGTTATGAAAGCAGAGTGGCAGAGTCAGGGCGCAACTTTAGCAGTAGTCAAACCATGCCATTCCCTTGACGAACTGAGACTGGGGTGAGGAAAGTTGTCACCATGAGGCATTTTTCAGTGCCTAGTGCCTATAATAGGATGGCGAAGTCGTGAAGCCTTTTAAGCCTTTTCCACAGGAAATGCTGCCCAACATATCAACCTTCATGCGGGTGACACTTCACTGACTGTTGAACAATCCAGTTGCGGGTCACGTCTCAATGGGCAGGTGACCCTACCATGGGCCTGGACCTCGGTTTCCACTTGCGATCATTTCCTGCTCCCATTTCCCATCATTTCAACAGTGGCAGCAGAGTGTGGCGAAGGTCCAAATGCAAAGAGGACTATTTGCAAGTTCTGGGAGCAGGCCGTTTGCAGACTTGAGACGTCTTAAGACCGCGTTGAAACGCATGGGTATGGGTCAAGAATTATATACCCACCTAAGCTGATCAGCCAATATTACACTTTGCATTTCATTTTAGTTTAAATCGTCAGCTATCTTCATATCTTCATTCTTGTCACCCTTTTCGAATTCCCTTAGTTGCCTTAGTTTGACTTTGGTCTCTCCTGAGCCAATGTGCAGGGCATATGCAAGAGGGGCTTAGAGTGCACCTTCGCCCATGGAGTGGAGGACATGCAGGTGTGGGATGCTAGACACGAGTTCCTATTTCAACCATCTTAAACTTTGAGTTGAACACCCCCCTTCTGGGTTTCTGTCGGGTTCACTTGCCGTGGCAACAGGTGGATGTCCAAGAAAACTTGTTTGAAGACTTGGCTCCAGCGCAACTTCCAGGTGCAGTGGGTGTAGCAAAAGCCTTGATATACCAAACTTTCGTCGCATTTCGTCGCGAGATAGCTGCTACGGATGACTCACTGTGCTGAAGGAAGCCCTTCTGCTGGAACCAAGCGGACAATCTGCAAGTTCTGGGAAGAGGCCTGATGTTTCTTCTCGATCGGCAGCTGAACATGTTGAGATTGATTCGAGTTTGGACATATTTCAGGGACCACTGGGGCCACTCAGCCACTCTTTGCACGCCAGGGTGCCTGCACAAAGGGTGAAGCTTGCACTTTCGCCCATGGTCCAGAAGAGATTGGCGCACTGCTCCCAGATCAGGGTATGGTGGCCAGCCGTCAGTGCCAGCAAACGCTGGAAATCAGGCGCCGATTCCAGTGGCCTTCGAACCAGTTCTTCAAGGAGCCGTGCACGTTTGATCCACGGATCGGTGCAGGTGATCTCTTAGGACTTGGGGTTTTCATCTTCTCATGGTATGAGCCCACCATTCCGCACGATGGTTTCTTGATTCAATTTGTTGAGGGGGCAATGACAAACTGTAACCCTGGCCTGCACCATGCGTACTTTAATATATTTTTCATTTTGGATTATCTAAATTTCATTTCAACCTCTGATACTTCTGGACGACACTTCGGAATAGTGGAATCCAGGGTCAATAAGGTTTATGAAACTTCACAAGATATATGACATAGCGATCTTTGAAACTGAGAGTGTAACGGCGTGAGAGCTGTTGCAAAGCAAAAGCAATAAACGAAAATGAACCGGTAGACATGAAGATGAATTCAGATTGGATTCTGAATCCTTGTGGGAACAGTTTGGGTGCGAAACTGTTTGGGTTCAAATCCAGATGAGGGATGTGCTTGAATTCAAGATCGTTTCGTGGGAAGGCCTTGGGCTCCACATGTTTCGGGAAGAAATCGGCTGATTGTTTCGTTCCTCTCCAGAATTAAATGAACATTGTAACAATTGTATACAATTGTAACATGTTCGATCATTTTCAAACGAGGTTGGAATCTCAGGAATCTGTGTGAAACCAGGCCGTGAGTCGAATGCTTCGAACCTCCGCCGGTAGGACTTGGAGCGCCGGTAGGACTTGGAGCTATTGGAAAGGCTCCTCCCATCGTCAGCACTGCTCCCGTTGTTTCCGTGCACGTCAAGCGAACCATTTGCAAATTCTGGGAGCAGGCGAGGTAAACCAGTTGTTTGACAGACGTCGTTTCACAATGTTTCAGTGTCATTCCAATATTCAGACGCGGCCGGTGCTTTTTGATGTGTCTTGTGGTACAGGTGGTCAGGATTTGACCTTTTCTGTTTGGCTCACAAGTTGTCATGCTGACTGCAGGGTACGTGCACCAGAGGAGGGGAGTGCACGTGGGCGCATGGTGAAGAAGAGCTAGGTGTTCGATGGCCCCAGTGGATATGAACAGTGCAGGTGGAAAGCTGTGATTTTCCTGCCATTTCGCTCACTAGCTTCAAGGAGCATTGCAGCCCGAAGCTTTCCGAAGGATGGAACAAAGCAAGAAGATCAGAGAAACGCACATCTTCAGCCAAGGCCCCGGTTGTCATGGAGCCCATGGAAAAAAGCCGTCCCGCTCTCAACGTGGTCAACATGATTAACATATATTAGTTTGAACTATTAAAATGGTCAATGTGGTCCAACGACATGTTTTCAGGGCGGGTCTTGTGATGGCATGGCACTGAGGTCCTGTACCCAAACAGATGCAGCCGATCTTCTCGGCCAATGTCCCAGCCACCACCGGCTATGTTCCAGCGGGGAAAAGTGGCAAGGCGCTGATGTTTCTGTTGCGGGAGAGCACTCAGCTGCCATGGCTCTTTCCATCGTTTTCTTATTATTTTTTGTACCGTTTTGATCCATTTTGTACCTAACTTTTTTCTGTGGATCTCGTGATGTTCCAGGGGGTGATTGGAAAGAGTGGCGACCTTGGAGACTTGCTGTGATGAATCAAATCACAACCTGATGCAGATACCGTTCCCAAATGGAGAAACTGAGGTGTCCACGGTCAAAAGACGGTCTTCCAAGCCAGTCCCATTGAGCGATTCGATGACCACCGATTCATGCCTTTTGAGGCTGGGCAACTTCTAGATACTTCTAGACTCGAAAGATATGAGTCAGAGATGACCTGACCTGAGGCTCCCAAGGGTAAAGGTCATCAAGGCAAAGGAAAAGATATTGGAAGTCCTTTGGGAAGCCCCTTGGGAAGTCCCATTGGTGCTGGCCTCAGTTTCTCTGATCTGAGCCATGAGCAGATGTCCATCAGCAGCCAAAGGGCTTTCCATGCCTTAAATAATGCATAAGAATGAATAAGAAAAATCTATCTAGATATGTACAATATTATAATATATATGTATGTATACGTATAATTACATATATATAATTATATAATATATATACTGTATATATACTGTATATATTTATCACTTGGGGATAGTTGGGGTTTGAGTTTCTACCACTCGTTTTCATCCGCGAGGCTTCCCTGGAGGCAAGGGTGCTGAGCAGCCTCTCAAAAAGACCATCTGCAAGTTCTGGCTGGAGGCGCATTTGGGGCATCATTTTTGGGTAAAAACACCGAATTCTAAATTCTGAAGCCCAAGTTGGTCGGAGGGACAAGCCTTGTTTTGGGCAGTTGTGAGCTGCAGGGCCAGTGCACACGTGGTCAAGACTGCACATGGGCGCATGGAGTGGAGGACCTGGCAGTTTGTCTTGCAGATGCTTGGGGATTTTACGGATCGCCAGTGCTAAAATCCTGGCTCAAAGACTCGAAGTGAACACCAACCTTGGCAGAATCTGCAGCAATGCAACCATGGTGGTCCCCTGTTTCATGATGCATTATGATAGGAAAACACAAGGCTGTGTTTGAAGCTGTTGCAACACACCCCTTGAGCATTCTTGTCAAGTATCAGTCTCTCCAGACAAACCAACTTCAAAAATGCAAGTGCACAGTGCACTCATCTTTGAACCAACCAGTGACACCTTTAAGACTTTCATCAATTTCAAACACCCAAATTCGCATCACATAGGGTGAATCGTAGAGCAACTCAAAGCCTGGAGCTATGCTCGCTGATGTGCTCAACGCTGGAGGGCCGTGCTGCCTTGCTGCGGGTGATGACCAGGAGAGCCCACAGCATTGGAAATATTGGAAGATGTAGATCTTCATCAGTACAACATCAAATCAAAATCTAGTCTTTGACAACAATTAAAGCTTAAGGACTTTGGGTCGTGATTTGCCAAGTCTGTGAGAGTTTGGTTGAATGCTAAGGCTTCGACCAAAGAATGTCAAAGCTTGGCGCTCCCTAGCGTCGGTCCATTTGAAGATCAGCCGGCAGCCGATCCGCCAACGGTCACGGGCCAGACACAAGCGGCTGGCCGCAGCAGCTGGCCGCCGCGCACTGCACTTGGCACCAGAGGCAGGTACTGCTGCCACGTGGGAGTTCCACGAGCGAGTTCATGATGAGTCCCCAAATGAAGTAATAGTTGGGCAACTACTTAACTGCTCAACTTGAAGAAACTGCCATACGTCACATGCTCATGTTTTCTTCACAGTTTGGTACAGAACAGCGCCACAATGCCTTCAGTATTCTTTTCAACGCCTGGGGCCTTGGTAGGAACGCCTGCGGCTGCTGCGGCGCCTCACACGCCGTTGCCCCGGACATCCCATGGCCTTCCTCCGAACTGCAGAGGTTTTGGTCCAGTTGGGCGCTGAAGAAACCGACGAAACCGACGAAATGGAGACGTGGAGGGATGAAGCTGCCGATGCGTTGCGGCGACACCTGGACCCTGGGAGCTTGGTGGTTGCAGTTGGGGGGAAAGCGATTAGCATGATTTGGCATGGTTAGCTGAACAGCTGATGAACTTCTGATTGCAGGATCCATCCTTTCCCCAAACCGGGCAGATCAAAGATTTTTCCCAGGACATTGCTGAAGGTCTCCGTGGCACCGGTCAAAACGAGCGGAAGCTACGCATTGAGTTGGCCAAGCACCTGCTGTGCGTCGTCACCGGCGAAACACCGGAGGTCATCTCCAAGGAGCCGCATTGAGATCGAAGAATATCCGAGAATGGCATAAGTCAATAGAAGTCATGTAAAGTCACGTAACATCATTTTTTATACTCAACTTGCAGGTCTCTTCATTTCGAGTCTGTTTGAGACATTTTTAAGATCAAATCGGATGTTGTTTGGATGTTGGAAGGACTACGTCTCGAATTTGTTCGATCGCTTTTCCAAAACCTTCGAGCGAAGCCTGGACAATTTGAACTACCAGGTTCCGCAGCTGATAATGCAGGTGGGGCCACGGTGGGGCTGGACATGACCGGACTTGTGGTGACGAACCTTGTTGTTTCCTGGGACGTCCAAGCAGTTGAACCCTAGCCTCAGAGACATTCGTGAGGCACTTCGTTGGACTTGGTGGGACTTTGGGTGTGAGCCCAGTCCACATCTTCGTGCATTGGATCTTGGAGCTGGAAACTTTGCTGCATGTTTTGATAGCTTTCTTTTTGGAATTTCGTGTTGGCTGACCGTGTTTTTAGGTGACCCTATCCCTGTCCCAATGTGTCGTTGAGCAACGGCATGCAACGGCCATATCTTCCAACAGGCACTGGTCTCTTGGGCGAGCAGCTGCGAGACTGGGCTCCCCGAGCTTTCCTGGAGGGGTTGGACTTGTCTGCAGCCATGCTCCAGCAGGCCGACCACATCCAACAAAAACATCATTTGTCTGAGAATGCCTATAGTCACTATAGCCCATGATGTTTTCCTTGATTTTTTGAACATTGGTGATTCATGCATCACCAAGGTCTTCCTAGCATTTTTTTGGCAGAATCAGGTCAAATAGTCATGCGCCCTTTCTCCAGGCAGAGAAGAAGGGTTGCTACGACCTTTTGCATCACAAAGATATTTGTGACTTCTTGGAGGCGCCATGAGTCAATCCAAATACTGTAATGTGGTGAGGGGACTGAGATAATGCATCTCCTTTCATTGTGTTAGGATGGGCTACAAACATATTTAACCGATATAACCGACAACTCGCTTAGCAAGACTGTATGAAATGCAGGATCTGGATCCAAATCAACTGAAGGATCCAGGAAATTTCACGAGCGCATATCCATCAGGCTGCGGACGAAGAAATCCACTACGATTTGATCACCGCAGCGGATGTCTTTGTTTATGTTGCTTGGCATTGGCGCATGGCTAGATACCGACAGGTTCCATCTCAGAGCAGCAGATTTTGATGTGTGCGAAGCCTCTTCCAATGTTAATATATGTTCCACCATGATTTTCCAGCAAAAAGAATATCCAGTTTCCAAGTTTTGATTTGCTTCCCAGCACCACGGCACCATGGCACCATGGCACCATGCCCCTGTTTGTCGTTGCAGGTGACCGCTTTGGAGCCGATCCTTCGCCAGGCCTTGCGGCGCTTGGCGCCGCAGGGGCTGTTGGTCTTCTCGGTGGAGCAACCGCAGCAGTGCGAGAGCTTTCGCCTGGAGGTTCCAATGGGAAGCTGCAGCTTGTGTCATCAGGCTGTTAGTTGATGTAGTTGGGGGATACCCCAATAAATTCCAGTTAGTAGATTAGAATTAGATGGAAAAGATGATTCAACAAAGACTGTTTTGTTGATCATGTTGATCCGAAGAAAAAGAATTGTCAATGATGATGCACTTTTGTTCTTGGAAAAGAGACCTCTCTACTCTCATTGTAGAGGATTTCCATATCGCCAGAGTTACCCCACTGGGTGTTTTGTGAACCTGAGATGGAATATTGTGTAGCCCTTGACAATCATTGGGGATGATCATTTGAATACTCGGTAAGGAAGTGAACACATTTACGTGTACATCTTGGGCTGAAACTTTCAGACATCGATCCATGTTCGATCCATGTTCCAACGTGGCAGCAAGACCTGGGCAGGCCAGTGGCCGCGTTGCGCACAGCGCTGCTTATGTGGTGGGTCTCGCTGCAGCTGTGGGCTTTCAGGTTGGACCTCGGATGCGACTCAGACGGAGTGGTTGTGGATACTTTTGGGCATTGTGTGACCTCAAAAAAGGAGAGCCATGGAGAGCATCTTTATGAAAAGATCAGATACCGAAAGATCCTGAAAGTGCAAACCAGCAATAAACTCATCAGTCGAGTGTTTTCTTCTAATTGATTCAATCGACGGTGGAGTGTGTCAGATAGATTTTGCAGCCTCACTGAAGCAACAGGTGCTGCGACAACACGATTGTGAGCTCCGATCTGAGCGCGGACGGCCGGTGGCCGGACATATTTTTGTCCTTGGCAAAGCGACTGCTGACGATGAGAAGAAACGAAGCGGGAAGGTGAAGTGGATCTTGCACCCAGGGAACTCTTTGATGTGCATTCTGTTAAACAATGCATGGGTCATCATGGTCTAGGTATTTTACTTATCTGATTTGGAAACCATGGAAACCTAGACCGATGCTGTGTCATGGACTTGCAATAAGAATCCTTGGTTCTCGTTCTTGAACGAAGGACCAAGCTGTTCCTGATCATGTGGCACTGGTTGGCATACCAAGTGGTTCTGGTCTCGGAATTGGTGCTGGATTGCTGCTGTTGAGCTTGCATTCGCAATTTTCGATTCCAACTCTCGACCTAGAGTTAATGACAGGGGATACTGAAGCTTGCTGCAAGCCCCAGCTTGCACATGACATTCTTCATCAGTTGCCCCACCTATCACTTGCTTAATAGCATGGCTCTCTTTGCGAGGCCCACCGATGGCAATGGGACCTACTGAGGCCAGCTGTCATAGATTTGCGTGGTCTGTGAGATATCCATTGATATCCATTGATTTCCACTCGCTTTTGACCAAACTTGAACTTGAACTCAGCGTTTGGTCCGAGGTGCGGAGGACGATTTGCAAGTTCTGGCAACAGGGAAAGTGTACTCAGGCGCTGAATGCATTGCCAACGGCATTGCTGAATTTGCCTTGCTGGATTTCATCCGATGCACCTGTGGTTCTTGTGACTTCCGTTCATCACCTTGCGGACCTTGCGCGGCCAGGCTGCAGGACAATGTACCTGGGCCCATGGAGAATGGGAAATTGGCACACCAGTTGGCGCGGTGTCAAAGCCTCAACGAATCCCATGACGAGCATGCATTTATATACTGTATGATATATGTTATCTGTGTTTTTTTTTTGAATTGTACTTTTTTGGAAAGCGCCTCACAACTTTCTCAGTCACATGACATTTCACTACCGTTTTGTTGCCAGTTGCAGTCATGGCAGTCATGAAAAATCATGACAGTCATGGCAGTCATGCATACAATGGAACATGCCTGGCATTTTGCGAAAGAGTACATGTGAGCTGCAACGGTTCAAATACCGAGGTCCAATAAAGGTGGCTACCAAGGCGGTTCCGTCTTTAAGCGGCCACGCTTGGTCCATTAAAGCGGCCAGCATCCTCAGTGCTTGTTGTTTTTGAAGATTGAGTACCTCAAATCCACATGGCCAATAGAAAGGATTGGGAAGCCCCGAACCAATTTTGGTTACCCGAAATACTCCATGTTGTAATTGGTTTATCTTTGGAATTGGTTTGATATCATGGAGCCAATGGGGAACATGATGGGACGGGGCAAGACCTAACTTTACCCATGTTCACCAGGATATGGATCCATAGAACATATTGACATGGGTCAAGATCATGAACTCCCAAGAAACACATCATTTAGCCCCTAGATATCAAATTACATAAACATATCATGGGAGTGGCCCCATTTTTGGAGTGGCCCCATGGCCCAACGAGGCTTGAAGCTCCACCAGATACGCTGTTGGAGCAGCCGGCCGTGCAAAAAGTCGTCGCCTTGTGAGCTGCGGGGCTTTAGCTGGCCGGGAATATCGGGATACCCGTGGTCAGCTGAACTTGAAGTTGCTGGAGCTTTTGAACAGGCTGAAGATGTCTGGATTCTTGACGGTTTCCTTGTTTGATGTGGTTGTTGTGATTTTGACTCTGTGAATTTGTTTGACTTTGCGGCTGTCAGACTGACGACACCACTTGGTCTAGTGATCGACCAGCCAACACCAATCAAACAAGCTTTCAGAGAGCCCGCATCAGGAAATCAAACTGTGAGGGTAGCTTTAATTCTTGGACGTAGTAGCCTCGGAGAAAAGTCGTTGTACATACAGCTTAAAAAACACATTCGATCCTGGTGACAAATACTGTAGAACTAGCATGCACAATTTGGAGAAAGTATCTTTGCGCTGGTTGCTGAACTTTAGCCACATCACTGCTCACCACCACACATACAGACGGCATCCCTGCCATTCCCACTCTTGAGATCGCCATGGTCCGCCGAAAGCGCAGACGATGTGCGGGCATATCAGTGGGGAAACCAAGTTTGAAGATATGATGCAACACGACGCAGCTGTCTCAATCTTTGAGGATCTTGATCTTAGAATAAACCAATAATGGGTCTGATAATAGGGTTTATGATGGTTTATGCCCCTGATTCTGGTGGTTTTCAAGCATCAAACATTTCAGAATGCAACTGGGAGGCCCTGGTGACTGGAGCTGCCCTCAAGAGCTGCCATGCCTGGATCAATGCGACGCCACAGGCATATGCTGCACACGCGGCGCGGGTGACGCAAACTGTGGAGAAGGGCAGGTCGGTTCATGGCAACTTGGATTGAAAGCTTAAAGAATCATTTTTTCTTGCATGTACCATGCAGATTTCTATAGATTTCTAAGGGCGAGATAAGATTGCCGCTTTCTTGACTGTTGCGAGCAACAATACAATGAGCAACAATCTCAAATCTGTCAAGGTGGCTCTCTGAGCTCCATCACAAGACTCGCTGTGGGGGAGTCCCAAGACAGCAAGGATGGTCTCATCCCATCCTCAACTTTCTCACCATTGCTGCTGGCTTCGGCCACCGGGATTTTCACAGGTGCCATCGTCGTGGCCCTGAATGACTTTGTTCATTTGCTTCAAGATTTTCTTCTGGAACTCCCCGGCGGCTTAGCAGCTGTGGCTCCAGTGCTCTCAGCATCACTGGTGAGTTTACTGCTTTTCCTCCGTGGTCCACAGGGTTTGTCCGGCGACTCCGAGTTGGCCCAGCTGAAGGCCAGCGGTGGCGTCCCCTCAGCCGATGCCTCCGAGGCGCCCTTGCGGGCGCTGGCCGCAGGGCTGACGTTGGCCGGAGGCAATTCCCTGGGCCCGGAAAGTCCCAGTGTGGAGATCGGTGCCAATGTCGCAGCGAATCTCGCAGGAGCCCAAACTCCAAAGGAGTCGGAGGTGGACAAAGCTTTTCGAAATAACTTGTTGGCTGCTGGCTGTGCCAGTGGCATTGCCGCAGGCTTCAATGCTCCAGTGGCAGGGCTTTTCTTTGCTTTGGAGTCGGTGCAATCAAATTATGGTCCTGAAGAAGCTCGGGAACGAGGTCCTCCTATGCAGCTACTAGCAGCTGTGTTAGCTGCAACTGTTTCACAACTGGGTCTCGGATCGAGTCCGGCGGTGGATTTGGAATTTTTCGGCTGGGTACCTGCACGGTCCCTTTGGGAACTGCCATTTTTCATTCTACTTGGACTGCTGTGTGGGCTTGTGGCCGCAGCTTTGCGTTACATGCGGCAGCTTGGGAAGAAGACCTTCGCAGCGGCGGAAGACGCCGGCTGCCCAAAGTTCCTTTTCCCGATTGTGGCAGGCATCATTGTAGCCATAGTGACCTTTAGTGACAGCATGAAGCTCAGTGTATTGCTGTTGTGAGTGAAACGGAAACAGTGTGGGAACTGCAAGAATCTGCAGCACGAAAGGCATTCTGCAGTGCAAAACTCTAGAGAATGTGATTGTTCCCATGAGGCACCAAAGAAGTGCTTTACAAGGGCTTTGCAAATGTCAACCTGGTTTTAGACTATGCTGATGGTGGAAAGCAGCCACCATCCCTCACAGGCAGGGTTTAGCCCAACGATGTCGGAGCGAGTAAGTCAATAGATGATCGAAGGAAGTTTGGAAGTCAAACTTCCGACAATATTATATGGAGAGATGAAAAAGCAGTCAGCAGGGAGAAGAGTCAGAAGAGAAAAGATCAGAAGAAAGAAGATGCAGGTGCGCGAAAAGGTAGGAAAGTCGCGAAACACTGTGTTTTTTCGTGGTTT
>Ga0126342_10009193_pt1 | contig 17711 bp, 13 predicted proteins | sample Cyp1metagenome_FD_92528 | JGI IMG/M metagenome (GOLD analysis project Ga0126342, IMG submission 92528) | Coral microbial communities from Lord Howe Island, Old Settlement Bay, Australia - Cyphastrea 1 metagenome | ecosystem: Host-associated > Invertebrates > Cnidaria > Coral ... | reverse complement strand
CCGGGGGGGTCGGTGACCAATGAAGACACCTCCCCGGGACCCGTGAAAACGTACCTGCGGGACTGTGGTGACGCACCTGGGCGCATATAAGTCGCAGCTGGTGGTCACCATAGTCCCATTTATATATATATATATATATATATTATATGTAACTAGTTTAGCTAATTGCATGTTTACAGGACTCAGTTCCTGACGGATCTATTCAAAGATCCATTCTTGTCGAGTGTAATGTCCATGGTGGCTCCGACAAGGTGCCATGGAGCCAATTGAGGCAACCCTTTTTAGGGTGACTGAGGACAGACTTGACTTCCGAATTAACACACTTTAATTTGGTAATTCATCTAAGTAAAGCGAAACAGTTGGCCTTTCCGTTATTCTGTTTTTTGTGCAGTCCTGCTGCTCCGGCCGTCCCAGTGAATCTTACGGAATGCATTTCTGCCAGTGTGATGCCGTTCGGAACTACCAGAAACTTTATTTTTTCGCTGCAGTTTCAGCTTTTGATGTGACACATGACATGAGTGAAAGAAGGCGACAGGCATGTCCTCTTCCTACAGGTGTGGTCTCTTTGGTTTTTGGTGAGGTTAAACATATTGTGCAACTAATTCGATGGAACTTGAACAACTGTCTATGCCATTGCGGCGCGACTTGACAACGGTCCCGAAGAGGAGTAACGCACGACCTCTAGGTTTCATGGGGCTGAGTCCTGGGTTTAGGTAATTGTTTTGGTTGTTTTACTTTCGTCACCAACTAGTCCCCCATTTGGTCCCTAATTACCCTCCCCTCACGGCTTCTCCGTAATGTGTTGTGGGGTTTAGATGTGTGCCCTGTTTTTTGTCAGGTCCGTTTCGCCGTGTAGGTTGGTTCCGGAGGTCCGCCTGTTCCCTTCCCCCGCTGCGCTGTTTTGGTCGTTGGCCCGTCGTTTGTGTCCGCTTTTTTCTTCCTCTTGCCTTTCAGGGTTGACCCGGCTCCGGCCGGGTGTGTGTGTGCGTGTAACATCTGAATAGATGTAAAACTTCTCTCTTTTTCTTTCTTCTTTCCTCTCCCTTTCTAATAATAACTATACTAATAATAATGCAGGGGGTCACCGACCCCCCCGGGACCCCTGAAAACGTACCTGCGGGACTGTCGTGACGCACCTGGGCGCATATAAGTCGCAGCTGGTGGTCATCATAGTCCCATATATATATATATATATTATGTAACTAGCCTAATTACATGTTTACAGGACTCAGTTTCTGACGGATCTATTAAAAGATCCATTCTTGTCGAGTGTGTGTGCATTGGCTATTTCATTTGCACCATTTGGCAGCATGTTAGTCTCTTTAGAGAACACTTTTTGAAATCCTGCTTTTCACATCTGAACTTTAAACCTGACAGATGCAGGAAATGTTATATTTATTTACCATGAATCGAGTAGGATTTCACAATTGGGGTGAACCAATCCACCTACGAGTCCTTGGGTGAGCTACCAATTACACATTATATATATATAGTCATATAGTTTACCAAGTTTCAAGAAACTTCATAGCATCACTGGCAAGAAAGTTCCGTTTGACTTTAATAAGTCTGCCACTTTTGTGGGATGAACTAATCCACTCGCAGGGGTGGGCCACCAAGTAGGGGGCAGAATTCAGCCCGAGAAAAAAGGGAAAACAACAAGTTGATGGTTCATAATTATTCATAACCCCCAAAAGTAAGGCCTTAATTATAGAAGTTATAGACATACCATCCCGTCCCCAAAAAAATAAGATCCTCAGAGCGCTGAGGCTGGTTTTGGAACTGGGCACCTTCGTAGGCTACGGCACCTTGCGCCTAGCGCGGCAGCTCAATGCTACGCGCCTTGGGAAGAAAGGTGGGGAGCCCCTGCAGAAGTACAGGAAACCATAGTCTTTCCAGTGAAATCTAAGGGGTTGCTGGGAAAGTGGACATAGCTGGAGGAAGGGGAATTGTTTGGTTTGGTTTGCTTGGTACCCTTTTGTTATCAACGGTGGCAATGGGAAACGACAATGTTTAATTTGAAGAATATTGGGACACAATGATACTAGTAGACTAGTAGACCAGAGGAAACAGGACCGAAAGATGAATCCATAGAGTACTGAAACCAAAGTTTCAGGGACAATGTCTACTAAGCTGGGATGATAGAGATCTTTCAGACAAAGTGCCAAGCAAACCTCGTCCCAAGCGCCCTTTTACCTGCACCTGCAGGAAAGGGGCTGAACTGATCACGGTGGATCCAGATGTGATGGCCTACACGATCGCTAGCAGTTTGTATGAACAAGCTGGAGTGCGAGAACAAATTTCCATGAAGACAGATTATTCCTACAATGTGTTCCAGGCCGCGGGTTGGCCAAAGTGTCATGGAGTCAGAAAAACCACACTGTAAAGGACAAAGGCTTTGAGGAGCCCATGTCTTCCTCACCAGAGCTAGCGCAGCAGGTTGGAATTGCATCCAGTTAGATGTTGGTTTCTGCCAAGTATTTGGGGTAATTATCTAGATTTAGTGACTCACCCTCATTTGGATTCATTTGGATCATTTGGGAGGTTGAGATCTGGCTACAAATTGGTTTCGCTCACTCGGCTGGTTGCTGTTTTGGTACCCTTTCCCTCCTGTAGGAGTTGAAAGACCAGCAGAAGAAAATCGATTTCCTGTGCCTTGAAAGCGAGCTATTTCTGGTGGCTCAACCGGGGATGGCCAGACCTTTAACAGCACCGAAAAGATCTAAAATTGAAATCCAATCTTACCAACTATGTTCGTTTCTGTCGCTTTGGGTGTTCCTACTGTGTATATAAATATCTATAAATATCTGTGTTTGCTCTTCCTGTGGAAGTTCTTTTCTAATTTTGGCTGCAGAACATTGCTTGTTGCGGAATGGGCTAGAGCCTTCGCCATAGCGCTAAAAAAAGTCGTGTGGTAAGTTGTCAGTGTATCTTCGGCATCATCTCCAGGGGTTCTGCCTTTGAGTTGCCGTTGTGTCTTTTCTTGAGGTTCATCGATCACGTGAAGCAGCTGTATTTGTCGGATTCTTGCCTGACAATCATTGGGGAAGCTAAGGAGCTAGGGGGCCAGGGATAGGATGAAGCACGAAGACCCCAGTTGGCATAGCAACTGGTCAAGAAAAGAACCTGTTTATCTCATGTACGTATATGTATGTCCCATGTATAACTTGTTAGTAGCGGCGCTTGCAGTTCGTTCACTGGGTAATCATCCAAATAGAGTTCATCGGGTTTTTTCATGTTTTGGTCGAGACGCAGTCAGGGAAAAGGCTAAAAGGCATTCGGAGGCCAGATCCCCAGCCAGAGGCTTCCAAGGGCCCGCGAACTGAGGATTTGAAACTGGCCCTGGAGATGGACCTTTTGGCTCCCGGCTGTGTGGTGGTAGCCGACAACATCCTGGCTCCGGGTGCTCCTGAGTCTTGGCCATGGCTTCCCGGGTCTACCCGTTGTGGGTCACGAAGCCAATCACCGGGTGCGGCAACATCTGATTTGCCTTGCCATTTTTCATAGAAAGTCATGCTGAATCCCAGCTTTGGCCATTTGGGGTTCAACATTGCACCACAGTTATACTATAGTTATACTGATACATACTGATACTATGTTACCCTATGTTACATTATGTTTTACTATGTCATGTCAGATTCCCTTGGTGACTGTTACGTGCCCATTCCATTGGTTCCCAGGACTACAAGGAGTACATGCTAACGGGCGAAGGCAGCCAGATTTTTCAGACCGAAGTGCATCGCCTTCATGTGGAGTCCCTGGGCTGGGAAGTGACAGGACACAGATGGGCCATTCTTTGAATCGCAAAAATGAGATGGACAAATGTATGGGATGTAATGGGATTTAATGGGACTTAATATTAATGGGACTTAAAGGGACTTAATGGAACTTAATATTAATGGGATTTAATGGGACTTAATATTAATGGGACTTAAAGGGACTTAATGGAATTTAATATTAATGGGATTTAATGGGACGTAATGGGATTTAACCGGACTTAATATTAACGGGATGTAATGGGACTTAATATTAATGGGATTTAATGGGATGTAATGAGATTTAATGGGACTTAATATTAATGGGACGTAATGGGATTTAATGGGACTTAATATTACTGGGATTTAATGGGACTTAATATTACTGGGATTTAATGGGACTTAATGGGACTTAATGGGACTTAATATTGATGGGATTTCACATGATGAAACAAACAACTATGGGAATCAATGGGGGTTGAGAATGCATGGCTTCATGGATTTCATGGGAATGATGGTGACTGGATTAGGCTAACTATCTGCAAATGGCCGAACTGAAAAAATGTTTGTATAAATGATTCATCTAGAAGACACGAAATAGCACTCCCTTGATATGTTGTACACACAATTTTCGCCATGGGAGTTTGAGGTTTCCCCAGCATTTTCAGGCAGAGCCATATGTTTGGGCAAATGATGATCATCCCCAAATCAAACAGAAGCCAACTTTGGGAAGTTTCCCTGTTAACGTCTACTAACCATCAACCATCATTCCCCAACGATTTTCAGTCAATCCCACCAGGAGTGAACACATGTGAACACTAGGAGAGCTTGTCACCATTGGGCTCTGGCGCTTTCAAAACGAACCCACAAGTAAAAAAGCACATATACACGCACATGTAAATATATATATATAGCAGCCCGAGAATAGATAAAAACGAGAGAAGTTGACAGCCCTGCAACATGTGTGAGCAACTAGTAGCTAACAACATCTTTTCAGAACATCCTGATTTTCCATATGCTTCTATGATGTGCATCATGTTCCCATCTACAGTAGGGGCGTCCCTTGCCAGTGCAGGTACTGGCGCAGTTTCCCAGACGAAGTGACGGTCAGCAAATACCGAGCTGACTAAGTGGGGAGTTTTCAGCCGACATGAACTGGATAATTACTACATGTTACTAATATTCTTTGGTCATTTCACATACCTATGGAAAATTGATGAAAATTGCCCATTGACAGATGATAAATGTGATGATTTTCCGATGATTTACCAATGATTTACCTTTTAAAAGTTGTGATTTTCCAGTTCGCGACGTTCCATAACTAGAGAGTACCGTTTACGTCATCTTAATTCAGATTTTTTTCTATCAAAGCAAGACATTAGTAAGATTGGCTAGCTCCCTGGCTTAGATACATCTTCTTCGGCCTGTACCCCCCATAGGCCAGTCAAGGTCACCCCATTTCGAGCACAGAACGGAGCGGTGTAGTGGCACAGAATAGCACCGTTTCGCGCTACAAAAAGAGTTGCCCGATGCTGCGAGAAAGTCATGTAGATTGCCACTGGGAGCAGTAGAGCCTCCACAAAAGTGCCCTTTTGTGAGGTTTTTTATGCTTTAATTTCATGGATGCCAGCCATCAATGGGTCCTTATATGTTTTCCAAATATTCTTGTCCAGGTTAGTGGGTAGCAGGAGAACGAGTTTGATTTCTCAAGCATGGGCCCACCACGTCTATATAGCCCTATAGCCACCCAATATACTTTTAGAGAATGGAGCCTGAAACGACTTGATGACCGGAAACTAGTTATCTATCTATGTCCATGTTATATATTTATATATATACAGATTGGTGATATGAACTGTCTTTGTGTTTCATCAATTGGCACTTGGAGATCGATGAGAACTAATTATACCATACTTTTTTGCCAGCTGGTTTGACATAACCGCCCGGTTTCATCCATGGCCACTTCACAAAAATGGTTCACCAGTTTAATCATGTTTTCAGAGGTCTTAAAGCTACCAAGCAGTCACTTTTCACCCTTGTCCTTCTCCAAGCTGTTGGGGAAACCTCCACAGGAGGCGTTGAAAGTTAATCTCATCGCGCCCATGGCCCTGATGCAGGCGCGGGACATACTGGGAATATGGTCATTCGGTGTCATAGGTGGTAGCGATGGTAGGGCCGGTAGGGTCTTCATCTACAATACCGGCCACCTGCTCACCTTCAGCTTCTTTTGAAATCTTTGAGATGGTGATTGCGAGAGGAGAGAGAGAGAGAGAGAGAGGGATTTGTATATTTATATATATACATATCTGCGTGTGTATGTGTATATATATATATGCACATACATATCATGCATTACATATGGTCAGATATGGTCATATATGGTACTATACATAAATCTACAGATGATTCACGTCCTATCTTTGGATTCGTGCAACTTTACAGATATGACACGTCCATGTGCCCAAGGGGCTGCTGCCTCAGCTACGTCGTGCCGGCGGCCGTGTGCTGCACTTGGGGACCTCCGTGGCACATCATCCGCAGAAAGGGACGGCCACGTGACACGGCGAGGAGACAATGGAAGTTACGGACTTTGGAAGTTGAAGTGTTTATTGATTTATGGTCAACAATTGTTAACTAATGGTTAATAACAGTTCATAATGTTTATTGAATTTATTATTGGTGAATAATGGTTAATAATGGTTAAACCCAATAGTGAGTACATAAACAACAATCATAGATGAAGAATGGATAACTGAAATAATCCGGTAAACCTAAGGCCATAAACCATCCCCAAGTCATCACCATGTTTATAGGTTGTATAAATCATCACCACCTATTATTGGGTTGCCCGCACTATTGTGATGGATGCTATGGTCACTTCAAGTGCCCACGCCAGCCAAGCAACCCCTCCATTTTGATGAGTTGCTCTTGGCCCCCACCATCATGATATCATGGGCTAAACATCATATATACGTACATATACATACGTATATATGCAAATGTTTAGGTATATTTGGACGAATACGTCTTTGTGTATATGTGCATAGATACATATACATATACATACATAATATATATATATATATATAGATCTATCTATTATGCACTACAATATATTTTATATATATTTATATGCATAGTTGTGCCATTCTTGAACATTTATAGGTTCTTGTTCCTGAGGTATGGCATCACCAAAGCCGCCTTCCACCGCCTCTACCAGCAGCTCAACGCTGAAGAGCTGGGGGTGCCAGTGGCAACACTCAGCCCAGGTGTGGGGGGACCATGCGAAAATGGGATTTCAAGTTATTATTGGGATTTAACCAACAAGAATAGAGATTTGACAAATTTGAATAAGAGTTATTTGGATTCTAATGGGATTTCATTGGGATGTCGCTGATTTTCTCCGGAATTGATGTGTTTCTTGGTGGTTTTGGGGGATTGTATATATTTTTGTTGGTGGATTTACGAGGATTAGTTGGTTTCTACCTTCTTGAAAACTAATATGGAACCCCCAAAAATGTACAGTATTTGGAACATGTTTGTTCCTAGTGGAATCAATTGAATATAATTGAATCTTTGGGTTTGTCGTTGTTTTTAAGAGGCATAAACAAAATCAAAGCTGGCTGGGCCAGTGCATGATGGATCACCAAAAAGAAAGGAACCATGGATTTGCGCATATAGATATTGATGATCATCCCACTTGAAAAAAAGGCGCCAAACAGATCAATACGTCGTTGTTCCCTGGTAGCTCCCAAAAATTCAGTGATCAAATAATTCTCCCAAGGGATCATCCCAAGACACCACCAGGCCTGGTGGACAGAGGGCGTGCGTGACCACGTCACCAAAGCACGTCGCTTGGATCTGCCACATGTGAACTTCTTCGATGCGGCGTTTGAGAAGGCGGTGCTATGCTGGATGCGATGGTGGATGGAAAGGCTGAGTAAATCTTGAGTACCAGCACTACAAAACATGTTGGTGACAGAAAATTTTGGTTCGAAGGCACATTCAGAAACAAACATTCGGATTTGACATAAATTTAACGAAGAAACTGCGGTGCAAGGTAGGTTCATAGGTGGCGACTTCTTGTTTGCCTGGAGGGAAAAAAATATCCAGCAGAAATAATATTTCTCCCAGCACAGCCACGATCTCATTGTTGCCATTGGGCTGCACGGTTGTACCACCAGAAGACAGCCATATTTCCTTCAGTCGTCATCAACCAACAGTGACCTCTGCAGGATCTGGCAGACATCGGGTTTTGGCAGTAGTTAGAATTACCACTTTGAACTACGAGTATATAGAGGGTGGGATGATGTAAGTCAGACATGCTGTTTGCTATTTATTCAAGAAAGAGACAACATCCAAATTGCCATTAAAACAAGAGGAAGCAAATCAAGCAGGGTGGGGTGCCCCCCAGATTTTGGGAGAAGCCCCTTTATATACTCCCCAAAACAAATCCATCAACCACCATTCACTAACGGAGTCTTTCCCCCTTGTCGCAGGTCATTTGTTCTTAAACTACGCCACTTCTCCAGATCCCCACCAAAAAGTGGGATGGTTGCTCCGATAAACCACCAAAAAGATGATTGAAACTCATTGAAACCCTACATAAATGTATTTAAATATGTAGCACCTCTCAGGTGCAGGATTTCGCACTTATCCACCACTCAGATTCATAGATCAGCCGACCAAACGCCGCAATGCAGCGGCTGATGACAACGGCACCGGCGGGCTATCAATCCTTCACCGTGCCGGACCCCCCCAAAGAGCTGAGCTCTGAGGGGTGCCTCGGCTGCAGATGGGGTTAATTAAGGTGATATATCCACTAAGTACTGGAATTGATCATCCAAAGATATCCAAAAATATCCGGTGGCAAGTCAAGAGAGAGCCTTTGGAGCATTTTGGAGCTACCAACGTTTCGAAAAAAACATGGGGAGCCAATTAAGGAGCTACAAATTGAGTTTACCAATTGGCATTTGCATTTTACACATGGGGTTTGGGGAAGGAGTCATGGAGTATTTTCTGAGAGTCCAAACTTGGTGGCTCCATGTCGGTGTCAGCTGCTGAAAGCCACTAGCTATGTCATGCCGCACTTGCTCCATGCCAATCCAAGCAGTTGTTGGAGCGTCATATTTTGCAATCCTGAAGGGATCAAAACCAACAACACTATATAATATACATGTCGAGATAGCTAGAGAGAGTGACATATCTTGACAGATATGAACTTGATATCTCTTGATATGAACTTTCGATTTTCCATCAATTGTTTGGTGGATGCTAGAGGTTTTTGGAACCAGACGTATCTATGGAGGGAGCTGTTTTGAGTTTTGTGTCGTCGAGTCCTAAATCCGAGGAGTTTTACCACAGAGATGCGGAACCTTTTGTGTAACTAGGTATTAGCATGAGCCCCAAAACCCCCGCTCATTCTGTAGGTTGCATTTTGGGCGAACTTCGCTGAGTTTGTTGGTGCGCATAAGAGTAGTCCGTGGCATTTCAGGTATGAGGAAGGCCTGAAGGATAGCGTGCAGCAACGTATCAACAAGATGACACTCTGGGCATTAGCTTGCAGCAGTGCAGGGGATGGTGAGGTGGAGGTGATTTCTGGTAAAGTTGGAGAAGTTGAGGGGGCTCTTTAAGATGGCTAAGGAAATTTGACCTGGCTTTTTTAAAGAGTTTCGAATCCCTTCAGAACCTCAGAAGATGGGTCCCACTTCAACAAACATCAAGTTGGCCGCGTGTGCAAGATTGTGGAAGTAGGATGGCAAAGGGACACTGGAAGCGGGACACTACATCATGTTTTGACCTCCTTTACCATCTTGAACTACGACTAGGATGTATCATTATGTATCACCTGTCCCCTGACCCCATGTGGTGTTGAGGGGTTTTCTCATAGAATTGCAGACAGAGCCACAGCTCAGTTCCCAAGGAAGGGCAGGTCGATGATGCGCCGCAGCTGCATTTTGACATGGAGATGTTACTTTATGGGGGACGAATGATGATATGATGAATGGAAAATTGTCTAATAAGTGGTTTATAAGCCATGTACAGCTAGGTCTTATCCAAGTTACACCCGGATTGCAACATGATTTGCCATGATAATAATGTGGTTTAACTCATGATTTACGTCATAAGCTTTACGTGGGATGCTGCCATCCAAGCATTGTCCCAGCTTTGAGGTCATGGTCTGCAGATCTCAACCCTGACAGCAATCCAACCATTGGTTGGCAAAATCAATTTTCTTTTATATGTTTGTCCTTTTTTCCCATAGAAAATAGATATCCTGAAAAATAATGAAAAATACTCGTGATGACCCCGATCAAAATTCCGGCTTCGGCTCGAAAAGATCAGGTGCCGAGCCTATGACAACTGGGCCCGCAAGAGCCACTTGATGGCCAAAGCCTCTGCAGCCGGGAGGACCTATTGTTCATGAGTTGTTTTGGCTGAAAATGTGGCAATGTAGTTAAAATCGGTTAACACAATAATGAGCCACCCCATTTTTGTTGGTCTATACCACCCATTTATGGTAAATTTGGGGATGGCTTACTATTGTTTTACAAACAATATGTATATACAAAACTCACCATTTAACCAAAAAAAGATGATCGCGCAACCGTCAAATTTGGAGTATCCTGTCTTCAGACAAGCCCAGTTTATTCTTGAGCCAAAAGAAATATCCAGCGGTTTGCAGTGAGTTTTAAGGGGCCTGCTGGTATCCATATTCCTTATTACATGGGGAGCCAAGGATCCACCATGAGTTTTCCAACCTGATAGAAACATTCTGAAAACTGGTGAATGAAGTCCATGTTCCACTCGAATGATCAATTGTGAATCTCATCGCGTGTCACCTGAATGTTTGTGCAAGACGATGATCTTGGCAGTTAAAGATGTTAAAGGTCAAGATGTATTAAGAAAGTAAATATTCTTGACCGTATGACGGATTCTATGGGGGTGTATACTGGGTTTATCTTCTTAGGATAAGCAAGAATTAAAGATAGAACATATCATGAGTCTATTTTTTCTTATGAAAACGGCCAGACCGTGGCAGTGCTACGTGCCAAGGCCAAAACATCCAGAATTTGGCCACCTTGGAACGTCTCATCCAGCGAGTGGACTGGTACTGCAACGAGACCAAGAGCGTGCAGGGCAGGGTCTTACCAGCCGCGATGATCATGAGGACGGAAACATATGGGTGTGAAGGCAGGAGATACCCCAAAGATGGTTGGTTCATCGGGAAAATGATAGAAGATTGTGATAACTGTAGGAGAGACGTGGGATTTGGGGACGGGGGAAATGGGTTACTGAGCTGAAATGATTGCAATTTGCTTTTCTATTTTCTGGGAGGTTACTAGATGGCCGTTCAATGATAATTGAAATGTAGCAAAAATGGGGTTGCCCGAGTTACCAACGATCTACCTGTCGCCCATATTTGCCCATTGAAGTTTGTCAGTCACTGGTTCTCCACCCTCAATTCCCCGCTGGATCAATTTTCCACCAGGAATGGCAGGTATGTTGATTTTGCATGATTTTGCTCCCAGCCTCCCAGTGAATTCAGCCCCAAAACGCCACCAGGGGCACCTAGCAGGATCAGCATGGTGGATGCCATCCGCACTGAATTTCGCTTCGCTCCACCCTTCGTGGCCGAGCTGCTGCGGCACTTTGATGGCGATTTCCTGACGCTTGACGTGGAAAGTGGAGGAGGGCCTAGATTACAATGAACCAAAATCAGTTGTTAAATCGTTCAACTGTCAGGGGAGAATAGTTTTGATGATTTTGATAATTTTAGGTAATGGGTTCATACACCAACTTAGATTAGAACCTATCCATGAAATGATGGTATTCAACCAACAAATATGGGGATTTAGTCATGAAATGATAGGGGAATGATGGGTACATGGTTAATGAAGATATTGTTGGTGGCTTGAAATGTCTGGCATTTTCCACCTTACCGAATGATGGTCTGCAATGACCAATATTTTCAGGGAAGCTGAAACCACCAAGTAATAATGGCAGTAACACTGCGGGGATGCTGTAAATGTTCGCTGCATCGAATAGATGATACTGCAGCCCCTGGTCTGTTGACATGTCCCGACCTCCCAGTTCTTCACACCATGGCTGGCGGCGAACCAGCTGCATCTGAGGAAAAATATGGAGTGCATTAAATTGGTGGGGGCTCAGAATCAACAAGTTTCCCGGCGACGGTGAAAGAGCCAATTTGTGGTTGATTTGGAATGGGGCCATGTGCCATGGTTGGACCAGATGGCATTCTATATGGCCTTCATTTGTTTTCGGCATGTTTATTATACACTTTTCGGATCTTTTCGGCAGCTTTGACGCTGAAAGGGTTGCAAGGTCATTGTTGCATCCATCATGTTGCATCATGTGTGTTACGATTCCTCCCCAGACTGGCAGTGCTTTACTCCATGCCTAAGAGAGAGAGAGAGATGCTAGGCATGAAGCAATTTGCTGATATTTGCAGGCCTGCCACTGTCCAAAATTCCTAGTCTCATGATGGCCCTGAAGCCAAATACGAATAATTACGTATTCTTGTGATGTTTAATCCACAGAAGCCGATCCTTGTCCTTTTTTTTGCAATTCAAACCCTCCAAAAAATCATAGGAACTTCGTGATCAGGCTCCCATCGGACCTGCAGATCCCAGGACGAACTTCGAAGGCGCGAGCTGCTGCAGGGTATCCATATCCCCGTAATATCACCTATTTTTCATGGGGAGCCAGTTGGACAATCAGACTTTCCCACCCACATGATAGCTGCTGATAGCTAATATCCATTAATATCCCAACTTTGGTGAAAGAATGTCAAGGGTCTTGTTGTTGGAACTCTGTGGCAAAACTGAGGACCTCAACTAGCTATGATGAAGTTGTGAAATGACGTGATCTATCAAGGATTCATGTTCAATGGCGTGGTTCTGATTTTGTGCTCACGCGCAACAGGAAGGGAGTTACATATTTGCTTTGAGGGACGCAGTTCCTTTTGTCGTTCGTGTATATATATATATATGTTTTCATTGGTAAGCCATCCATAACATAACCATCCGATGTAATGACGGGCCCATGGAAACCCGTTCGTCCAACCTCTGGGAATTCAACTAACAAGCTATGGAAAAAAAAACATGTTTACAAATGGGTATATTATCCTCCATCCTGAGCCATTTTCCATAGCTATGTAACAAATTACCGGAAGGTCTTGCTGACGTATATTGACGTCAGCCCACTGACGCCACTGATGGCAGCAGTGAGGTGCTAAGATGGAGTACCTGCACTGGAAATTGCGACGGGCAACTCGCAGATTAAAAGAGAGACAGGGAGGGATTCATTGGCTGCTTCTGTCCGCAAAGATATGCAAAGATGGACGTCGGCGCGGACCAACGGAGGGGGTTGCCCGCAAAGTTACTCCAAACTCAAAATCTAAGAGCGAGTCTCAATCAGCGCATCTCAACTTCATAATTCGAATTGGTTCCCGCCCTTTCCAAATTTCTCGGATGGGCCATTTCCATTTTTTTTCCAATGTCAAGCGATGGTGCTGGAAAGGCTTTGGGAAATGAACTGGATGGATTGTCAACATGTTCTGCTTGAATTTTCCAGGCATGTTGATTTCCAGCACGCAGAGCAAGATGGAACAAGATGGACCAAAAGTGCTAAGGGGGTAGGTTTCTGATGGTTTTATGTGTCTTGATGTTGCTTCACGACAGCCGCATAATAATTGATGATGCCATCGACATCAAATTGACCTATCCCTTTGAGCCCAGCGACTCTGATGCCTGAGGTAGCGCATCAGATCGTCAATGTTCTGGCTGGGAAGCCTAGCATACCAAGATGGCCCATGGCCTGCACATGTCTCACATTTTGTCCCTGAAGATGGTATGATGATGGATGATGATGAGGAGGAGGATGATGAGGATGAGGATGAGGATGAGGATGAGGATGATGATCTTACTCTTACGTGTGGGTGAGTTTGAGGATGGGCAAAGCAACAGCAGCATAGATGAATCATGGAGTGAGTTCAGATATCTACCCAACCTGCGTTGCTGGTTGAAGCCCCATTTGTTCCAGATCATTTCCTAAAGATTTAGCTCACGTATCACCAGTTAACCAATTAATGGATATTAATGGCCCGTAAGCAAGCCCATGTTGTCCTGGTCAAAATGGGGGGTGTAACATGATGTAACCACGATATCAAACAAGCGCTTTGTTTTGCACCAATGAGGAGGAAGAATTCACCTACGCTCGGTGTTTCTTCGGAGATGACGTGCAGGAGACGGGGCTTTGCAGAGGGTTGCGTGATGGCCAGGGTTAAGCTTGGAATGGCATCGCACCGGTGCTCCAATGGGATTAGGTGGGGGGATGCGATCCTATTGTTATATGAGAGAGTACTGTAGCGGATTGTGGCAAACTATATGTCACAATGGGATAAATAACTGGCCATGGCTCTTTTGGGTGAAGCCAATCAGCCAGGGATGGTGATCACATCTTCAATGGGGAGCCAAGGACCGTAATTACACTGTACACCCTATCGCTGGTTCGATGGTTCAATAGTTCAATATTTGCAGTTCGATCATAAGCATTTCTTGTTTGGATGGCCCAGAGTGTTCAGGTCAACTGGGGGTGTCACCCTTGCAACTGTTCCACATTGGGTGCTCGCAGAATGTACTTCGATATGTTTTAGAGACGACTATGACAATGAGAAGTGTTTTTCTTGGTCAACGCAGGCACATGTTGGAACCATTATGCGCAAGCCATATAGCCAACCACAGAGAAGAATGATCGGCCAACTAACAGAGCTGATCTATTGAGATGACCTCACCATACGAAATGGAATGAAATGGCCAATAAATATTGAGAAACATGGTGAAACCATCAGCCATGGCCATAGATGGATTGACGATTCTTGAAAACCTGCAGTGAACCATGGAATCTACCAATCTGCCATGACTTCAGGATTTGTTTCTCTAAATCCATCGAAATTGTCCGGGCAATTCCGGGGCCCGCAAGCAACGTCCGCTGCCAGAAGAAATTTCAAGAACTCTTTCCCCATGGTGTGATGCCTCCAGCAATACCTGGAACTGGAACAACGCTGTCGGAGATTCTGGGCATCTCCAAGATGGGAATCAGTTGCTTGGTGTGAAAAAAATGGTGAAGCTGGGGTAAGGAACCAGAAATGTTTGAGGGTTCGGCTATTTGCTTGGCTTGACTAGAACGGCTAGAACATTGGAGGGTGTGTTTTTGTGTGGGGTCGAACTGTTTCGAACATTTTTGAACGGTGCCCTGGTAGCAAGGTTGACAAGGAATGACATCACAACTTTGATGGGACGGGGACCTGTGAGTGGTAAAAGTGTCTTAGACACAGATCGACCCTCAATGTTGAGCAAAATGATTCAAAATAAAAAGTGTCATCCATGTTATTTGAGTCTAGATACCTCAGTTGCCTTATAAGTGGTTTGAATTGGTTTAACTATGGTTTATGCTAGATATAACTATAGATACTATAGTGAATGCGGGTTATAATGGTATATAAACCAACTTATAACTGGGGGGGCCCATCCTGTAGTATATCTTTGGTATTCTTTGGTACTGTTTGCCATGTATGCAAAGAGCGTGTGGACTGAAGCTGGGCGCGTCGACAAATTAATCCGCATGGTTTGATCTTTGATCCCAAACTGTTCCCGGTGACCAACAAACAATAATAAACAAGATAGATGGATACAGGATTTATTATCTGAATTCAGGTTTGATCATCAAGTACTTTGCCGGGCTAGTTTCATGATGGTTCATCTATCATCAAGTACAATGTGTTACCTAAATGTACAATAAAATAAATGAATATAATACATATATTTAATATATCATATATTTGTGTGTGAATATACAGTCACATGCATACATGTTCAACAGATTTGAATGATCATATAAAACCATATGTTGAATCTCCAAGCTTGATACACTTCCCCAGGTTGGTCTCCTGAAGATTCGCAAATGGGTTCCTGCTTGAGCTGCAGCATCTCGGACAGTTGACATGGTGAAAGCAAGCGTTAAAACCGGTGAAGTCCTGATTTAAGCAAGGAGAAATTGGTGCTTCTCTCTCTCTCTCTCTCGATATATATATATACACATATATTTTGTTGTAAACAGGTTTCTGTGGGTTTATAACTTCAAGAACTTGTCGGATTTATGGCGGAAAATATCGTAAGTTGAATGGGCGACGGTGAAGCAACTTGCACCTCCAGGGCCGCAAAGGCGAACAGACCCGTGCTTCCTGGGTGTAGACATCAAAATCAGTGAAGGAAAGACGATTCAGGGGTAATGATGGGCAATGTACATTTTGGATACTTTGATTGAGGTAATGTACCATTTGGATTGAGTGAGCGAGGATTTCCACCGAGCTGGTTTTTGAAATGGCATGGCGGTGTGGTGAAGCCAAAACCAAACCTCCGATTGGGGATGATTTTATACAATTTACCCTCTGGTAGTTTAACATAGCTATTGAAAATGACCATTTATAGTGGGTTTTCCCATTAAAAATTGTGATTTTCCATAGTTATGTTAGTTTACCAGAGGGTATATCTGCCATGTCTTCTAAAACTGGGCAGTGTTAATGATTGTGGGGTCACGACGTCACGACATGTCACGACCTTCCTGGAGCACATCCGTTGAATCCCCCCATGGTCCCTCGGGATTTACCATCGGATTATCCCAATTTTCACTCAACCACCAGCTGGTCCCGTCCTCATCCCACTGATCAACCAATTGCGAAAAGTAACTCATCATAAATCGCATTTTTTTTTGGGAGATGACCCCAATTATTCATAATCAGAATGATTCAATGATATTCGATGTTACTCAGTCTACCTTAGAGTTGCACTCTCCGGCCCTTCGTTCTAGGCCCAGAGGGGTACATTCCACTGAAGGGCGAAGAGGAACAGCCACCAGAGCTGCCTTTTCGGAGCACCTGGGGCGTGCTTAGCAATTTCTGGATTCCGTGGATCCAGATTTGTTCAAAGAGTCACAAGTCATTCTGAGGATGCTCAATTTTTCTACAAAAAATATGGGGTATAGATGGGTATAGTCCCCAGGTCAGTCTCACCATTGGAGATGGCGATGGAGACAGAGAGAGATGGGTATAGTGAGAATGGCGTAAGATCTCACACCCAAACAACCCCAAAGTCACCCACAACAAAACAATCTGGTCGCCCGGATTTCCTCCGCGAGGTATTTGGGAAGTTCCCCGGTTGATCGAGCTGTGCACCTCGGCACTGTGTTTTTTTTGTTGCGAAAGTGGTAAATCCAATATGACACCAGCCTCAATTTTGACCAGACTTTCATGGAAACTAATCTTTAAGATCTTTTAAGCCTCAATTTGGCAGGGTGTATGTTTGAATTTGCGGGAGGGTAACAGGCTAGTAGAAATAATTTTGGATGTTTTTCAGTGGGCTTACCACATTATGATACATTATCAGGGTCGTTTTCCTATTCTGTTCGTTTTTAGCACAAGCATGAAGTAGGACTAGCATCACAGCAGTCACTCCAGGCCCAAAATCAGTTACCTCTGGGAATCAAAACTTGCTACCTGGGAAATCCTCATCAAAAATGGAAGTTTGAATGGGAAAACATGAGAAAACCATTAGGAAAACCATGAGAGCATCAAATCCATAAACGGGAGATTTTCCGGCAAGCAATGTTTCATTACCGGAGGGTACTCAGGATTTCTGATGTTTGCCGATCCTTTGGCGGATCATCCCACTTTGTCACCGTTTAATATCCCAAATTGGATTATCCAAGTTTTTGTCCCATTTATGTAGGGTTATCCATGGTTATCCGATATTGATATATGTATGTATGTATGTATGTATGTATGTATGTATGTATGTATGTATGTATGTATGTATGTATGTATGTAATGTATGTAATGTATGTAATGTATGTAATGTATGTAATGTATGTAATGTATGT
>Ga0126342_10009192_pt1 | contig 17712 bp, 12 predicted proteins | sample Cyp1metagenome_FD_92528 | JGI IMG/M metagenome (GOLD analysis project Ga0126342, IMG submission 92528) | Coral microbial communities from Lord Howe Island, Old Settlement Bay, Australia - Cyphastrea 1 metagenome | ecosystem: Host-associated > Invertebrates > Cnidaria > Coral ... | reverse complement strand
TATATATATATATATGTTTATAGATAGGTGGATGAAATTCCATATACCCAGGCAATGGTCATCATTTACCTGGCTTTGAGTGAAAATCAAAAACCAAAAATCATCCACGGGCATTTTCCAGGCAGCTTTGACTACCGGAGGGTAGTGGACCGTCTTTAGGGCGGGTCAGCGGAAAGGTGTTGAAACAATTTCTGGGACAAACTTGTGGATGTCTAGCGGATTCAATCTCCACATCAATTGTATATAATGCACTGATATATATATATATAATATGGAGATATATGATATGGATATATGAATTCATATACTGATATATTGTATATCAAATCTTTGAATCATCATCGTCGCTGGGGAGCAAAACCAGATTCTCCATCGATGTGAAAAATCCCCTGGTTCCTCCAGCAAAAATCTACAACATGATAGATTGTCCGTAGCGTCATATGTTTATTCTTAAATTAAGCAACCCGCATTCTTGCTCAAGCTGATTAGAAAGTCTCTATCTCCCATTTTATGGCAAAATGATTGATCCACTGAACTATCCAAACAAGTCTACCCATACTATTCATAATAGTTGAATCCCTAATAATCCCTATATTTTGTAGCTTAACTACCCCATTTTAATGGTTAAATCCCAATGCTTGTTTGAATGTGAATCCCAAAGGGTGGCTAAAAAAAACTACATGTAAAGCCATATATAACGAGGCTACGGTACCCTCTGGTAAACGTTTACAAAAAACTAATCACCATGGAAACATGGGAAAATTCACTAATTATTTCTATGGTGATTTTATGGTGATGTTCCATAGTTTTTTGTATGTTTACCAGAGGCTATGGGAATTCCAGGATCCTATAATGGAGGTACTGTACCATATAAGGCCATATTTTGGGGGGATATTCACTTACATAGGCCTTACATAGGCCTTATATATGGTAGGTACCTCCAATTTAGGTTCCTGAAATGGCCATTGAAAATGGGGTAAAACACCCAATTTTGTATGTTTACCAGAGGCTATGATTTATTACCGGACTGGGATTCCTCTCTCCGACGGTCCCCCGTTCGCGTTCCCTCGGTTTTCATCGCCCAAGTGCAGGTCCACCACTGCGCCAGATTCCTTCGGCCTTCCTGACGCAAGATTCCGGAGGTTTTCTCAGAGATTCCCGGATGATTAGTAATGATTAGTGATGATCAATGGGGATTACATGGATTTACCTCAAAAATGGTGATTTTCCATGGGTTAAAGCATGTTTACCAGATTTTATGGTGATTTTCCATTAGGTATAATTCTTGTTGACTTCTATCAACTAAGATACATGGACAATTCAGATGTGTATACATATATAAATTATATACAATATACGGTCCATAAAAAGCAATATACTGTCTCTGTAAATAAGCAATATACTGTCGAAATAAACATTACCCTCTGGTAAACTAACAGTTTGCTATTGAAAATGGCCATAGAAATGGTGGATTTACCCATTGAAAATGGTGATTCTCAAATAATCATAATCTGGTTGGTGGTGCAAAAACCATCTTGAAAAATGATGGAGTTCGTCAATGGGAAGGATGACATCCCATATATGAAATGGAAAATATAAAATGTTTGAAACCACCAACCAGTTCTTGACTTCTATCAACTAAGATGCACGAACAATTCGGATGCGTATATATATATATGCATAGTTATATATATATGGAATTTCCCCATTGAGTTTGGACCGTACAAGTAGAGTTTGTGGATGTGTTCTGAATCTATTCATCATGATGTTTGGTGATGATTTGTATCTGTTGCGCCCTGCTAAAAAATCACAATCTTGTGGGACCTATGGTCAGCCCATCTAAGACCAAACATGCTAAACTTGCCTTGATTGCTATGGCTACAATCGGTCCAGAATACCAAAACATGTGAGAATTATCATACCAACACTAGTTCAATTGATTATAATTGGTAATAGTATATGGGAATATTGCAAAATATGACCATCAAATTCACAACTTGGAGAAGAAAAATGCGGTATTTGGTTACAAGTATTTGGTACCATATCAATATTACCAAATACTAGTACCATATCAATACTAGTACCAAATACTAGTACCATATCAATATTACCAAACATACAATTTTTATATTTGGTTACAAAGCAACATGCCATCAACATCCAGTCTGGATCAACTTACTGGTGCGTGTGGGCATGGGGTGGAATGATCCATAATAGCTAGTCGACCCTGGATTAATAAACCCCTGGGCTGTTTAATTGGGAGGGTACCATAAAAAAGTACTAGATGAAATGACTATTGGAGGAGTACCCCCCTAATTTTCATAAACCATGGTTTAGTCTCATCCAGGGTTGACATTAATAACTAGTAATAGTCATCCCATTTCTCCATTCCCTAAGCACCAGTAACTTATCATTCACCAGCCTGAAAAGTTCCGCCTCTCATCTTCGGTCAGCAGTCAGCTGAGATGGGATTTAGGTGCATATTTTTAGACAATCCCATTTCCAGCAGCTCCTTTTTCAAAACCGCCAGATTTTGTTTAGAAAAGCACAAGCCGCCTTGAAATCCAGCATCAGGGCATGAAAGCGCACATAATCCACCGCGGCCGCCAAATATTCCTTGGCGAAATCCGAAAAATCCGAAAAATCCAGATATTCCTTGGCGAAATCCTTGATTCGAACGGAGAAAAATGTGACTGCAACCCAGAGTCATAGAAAGGTACCCTCCAGTAAATTAACATAGACCCTGGCAAATAGGGGTTGGAAGATTAGTTGCCAATAAGAATGGGTTATTTTCAGGGTCTATGTTAATTTACCAGAGGGTAAATCTTACTAAAATCCTAAGAAATTACTTAAGTCTATCTTTTTGGGGCTAATCCAAATACCACTGCAAACGATAGTCAGTGTGCACAGGAATATGATTGAGTTAGTTGGGTATTATCTTCCCAAGGATAGAACACAAATAGTTCTGCAAACTGGCCACGGCACACCTATATCATATCTGTCAACCTCTTTATCGATTTTTTCTTTCCTGTTTATACCATCTAAAAAACCACCTAAAACCCCATTAAATGATCAGGAAGTTGCTTCCCCAACCAGCAATCTTGAAAGAAATTACTTCCCCAACCAGCAATCTTGATGCCTGGCAATCTTCATGACCACTGGGGAACTACCGTGCACCGGAGGTATATAGATATTATGGAAAATCTATGGAAAATCCATACCTATCATACCTCTGCAAATTGTCAACAACCATCCAGCGTTTTTCTTTTCGCCAGAGACTCAAAGTACTGAAACTGTGAATTGCCTTCGTTGCGCTTTCGGAAACCTTGCGTCTTCGAGCCAAGCTGTGGTAACCATAGTGATCCAGTGTTGATCCAGTACGACTCAACTGCCAGCGCCATGGAAATACATACAAGGTGGTGCCCCAGTTCGTTTGCGTTGGGGACCACATAACTCCAATTTCACTATGCTTTATGGTAGATACATCGAACTACTTACTATGGCTTATAAACCAACGTTCACATCACGGGGGGCACAACCTATTCAAGAACTGGAGTCTCATGCAAGTACTGATCAGATTGCATCATTCCCAGAGGATCCATGTATGGAATATTTACCTACATTGACCCCTAAAGTAATTTAAAATAATCCCAATGTAGGTAAATATTCCAGCACCATGGATCCTTAGGGATTAATTGCATCTGAGCAACATTCTTTCACGGCCTGTTCCGCAGTCACCCCTTCACGATGAAGAAACTCGTCGGTCCTCTTTCGCATCATGTTCTCGTACTCCTGGAGGCGGAGCGGCATTTTTGTGTGACTTCTGGGGTTGTAAACCAACTTATCAAAACAAAGGTTAAGTAGTAAAAACAGGGCTTAAAACAATAATTATCAACTGAAATAGTGGATTTACCCATTGAAAATGGTGATTCATAGTGGATTTACCTATTAAAAATGGTGATTTATTGTGGATTTACCCATTGAACATGGTGATTCTCAAATAATCATAATCTGGTTGGTGGTGCAGTTTCACCATCTTGAAAAATATGAAAGAGTTCGTCAATGGGAAGGATGACATCCCACATATATATATATGTGTGAAATGGAAAATAAAACATGTTTGAAACCACCAACCAGTAATTATCAACTTATCTAATGATATTAACTTCTAATTGCAAAAACATGGGTTAATTATCATCACATTCCCCATTAGAATGGACACTTTGTACGACCCCCACCGTTGAGACAAAGCCATTCATCACTAATGAAACAGACTTTTGCAGGCGACGATCTTCTCGGGGCCACCATGTAGATTTCAAAACACATTGTGGCAGTCGAAAAACCACAGCCCATTTACCATCTGGTTATTTAACATAACATAGCCATGGAAAGATCCACCATTTTTAAGAACGGTAAACCATCTATTTCGATTAGGGCCATCTATACCATGGCTATGTAACAAATAACCAGAGGGTACCAACTTTTACCACGAAAACTGGTCTATGTGCCATAGAGTCCCACTCCGTGTGTCTTGATTTTTCTTCCTGCTTGGTGGTTGACCGACCCCTCTGAAAAATGATGGAGTGAAAGTCAGTTGGGATGATGACATTCCCAACTGAATGGAATATGAGTCAATGGGAAGGATTATCCCATATATGAAATGGAAAAATAAAAAATATTCCAAACCACCAACCAGGTCTTGATTTTTCTTGGCTGTAAGACTTGTCCCATGAGTTTCAACGCCGAGTCCCAACTGCTGGCGCCTGAAAAATGTCGTACCAATCGTGCGGATGATCCTGGGAGGCCATCTGGTCATTTCAGAGTTTGCTGAAGCCATGGCACCTTGAAATCGTTGATTTACCTATGAAAAAATGGTGATTTATAGTTGATTTACCTATTAAACATGGTCATTTATAGTGGATTTACTTATGAAAAGATGGTGATTTATAGTTGATTTACCTATTAAACATGGTCAGATTTACCTATGAAAAGATGGTGACCAGTTCGCTGTATAAACGTTTACCAGAGGGTACCCCGAATGAACATTCTTTCTAGGGGCCCACTGGCTGATGGGAGCTTCATTTCGTCTTCTGTTGCTAGTTTCGAAGATGGGAGTGGTATGGGAGCATGATCGGAATGGAGGTCTCATTGGGGGTCCCTATAAATTCCACTCACCAAAGACGATCCATTTTCTCCGGGGCATCCGCTCTATGTCCAGTTGGTATCTGTTTGGCATATCCGAAATCCAAGCAGTTCCAACGATGATTCCCAGAACGGTGATCCCCTATAGATTGAAAGATACCTCAGAATCAGCCTTACTATCCCTGATTAAAAAATGGTGACTTATCCCTTATTATCAATGCAGGATGGGCCCCCCCAGTGATAAGTTGGTTTATAACACCACCTAAATATAATTATAAGTATCAAACGCTATTGTTATTGTAGTTATGTTCACCAGCTTAGCTAACTAATTATGGGGCCCCATCCTGAAATATTCTATAATTACTTATCTTCTTCGTGGTTCGTGAATGCGCCAACCAAAGATACCTAGGTGAGATCTTAGGGGGTCACCTTCGGATCTCTTAACAGCTAAGGTGCGTGTCTCGGAGAGCAAGGGCCCACGTCTTCGAACTTGTAGGCATTTTGTTGCGCAAAAGCATTGAGCTCCATTAAGCACGAGGCGGACAGCAAGTAATCTTCAAGTCCTATGGCTCTATGGCGGCCAGGTCTACCCTCTGGCAATCTAAGTCTGTTTTCTGAATAGAAAGTAGCTCTATGATTGAATTACCATCTGGTTATTTGTTACATAGCCATGGTTTTTCGATGGCCCATAGAAATAGATGGTTTACCGTTCTTAAAAATGGTGATTTTCCATGGCTATGTTATGTTAAAATAACCAGAGGGTACCTATTGAAAAATTTGAAAATTGTGGTCTGCCATTGCTATGTTAGCTTGCCGGGAGGGAAGGGAAAACCTACTGTATAGGGTTTTCCATGCCGTTTTTCCATTGAATATGGGGGTGTCGTGCAAATTGTCCGTTTCCATCTGGGATATCACAAAATGGAATTGAGGACAGACACCATTCTAAAATTTGCATGCAACAAAGCAAACAGGGATTCAAGCAGTACAGTACCCATAGTACCCTCTGTTAATCAAAAATTGCAATGGAAAAGTCACCCTTTAAATCTAAATTTAAAGATAATTCACACACTTCAATGCCTATCTATGGTGGATTTCGCGGCTTGCCATGTTTGATTACTGGAGGATATATCAAATCTTCCTCCATGACAAAATGATTAGAATTGCTACAGTAAACATAAAATCCGCCAACTCGTTAGCTGTCGATTTTCTGCAAATGCCCCGTTGTCAATCCCAAATACCCTGCAAAAATGAATCTCTAGTTGGTTAGAACGGTTGGAACATGCCCACATCCAAAATAAAATATCAAGTTGCTTTGAACTACCCAGTATATCCCGTTCATATCACCAGTAAGCCATTGATTTTACACTCGCATTATCCCTAGATTTTATCATCCTCGATTTTCGTGCTATCCAATCACTATCCCATGGATAAATTCATCACCCGTGATAAAATGTTCCATTAATATACCATAACAATGGTTGGCCCATGAATATCCATTAAAATATTCAATGGCCATTCCAGGAACCTAAATTGGAGGTACCTACCATATACAAGGCCTATGTAAGGGAATATTCCCCCAAAATATGGCCTTATATGGTACAGTACCTCCATTTTAGGATCCTGAAATTTTCATTGAAATATCCTAGAAACGTATCCTGATACCATTTGACCATGGCAATGGTTGGTTGACCCAGCCTGATCCAGCTTGGATTTGCCACTAATCACCATTAATCACCATTAATCACCATTAATCACCATTAATCACCATTACCCAATATTAACAATCATGATCAATATGAACCAATATGAATCTATATGAATCAATATGAATCTATATGAATATATATATATATGTGAATCTATATGTGAAACCCGATTCACCATGGGAAATCGCCACCTTTTTCTTCCAACAAATCCACGTTTTCTCCACGGCCGAGGCACGATATGCCAAGGAGCCATTATTACTGGGTCCAGGTGGATGTCCACAGCAATGCTCCACCATCGACAGCTCCGACAGGTCAACGGGGGACTTTTCGGGATCTGAAAAAAAAACAGCTGCACAAAGTGGGATGATCATGGGAAAAAATATGGATTAATGATTTAATACAAGGTGGTGCCCCAGTTCGGAATCGCTAAGTTGGTGAACATAACTCCCATTTCACTCTGGTTTATGGCAGATATAACTATAATATTCATGGGGGTTATAAACCAACAAACATCACTGGGGGGCACCATCCTGCAGGCCGCGGTAATCGATTTTTGGGAGAAATTCTGGGAGACCTACCCCGCCTGGTAAACGTTGACATTTTGCGGGAAATTCACAATTTTCTAAATGGCTGGGTAAATCAACTATTTCAACTGGGCCATGTTCAAGTCCGCAAAACGTAACAAATGACCAGAGGGTACTTTACTCATGTTCTTCCAACATTGTAAGACTCTTGGCTGTGGTTGATTTCAAGCCAAGTGCTTGGTGGGTGGCTGCTGACCCGGTTGAGCTGTCTGGGAGAAGCCCCGGACAGCCACCAGTCGTTCATATCATCCATTGATCCCATGACATCCCTATGTCATGACATACATTGTTGGTTTAAAAATATTCACCTACATCATACTATATACATCCCCATTATATCCCCATTATATCCCCATACATGACTACATACGATATAATCGATATAATCGATATACTGAAATTTGTCCTGCGTGATATCTCTATAATTTCCGATATCATGTTCTGATTTTCTCATACTCTACCCTTCCAGGGCGTCCCTCCAGAAAACTATAGACCATGGTGAAGTTTGGAAAAATCTCCATCTTCTCCATCTCAGCCAACCCATGTTTTTCCCATAAAAACCACATGTTTTTCCATAGAAATCCCATGTTTTTCGCATAAAAAAACAATGTTTTTCCATGTTTTTCCCATAAAAATCCCATCAGCAAAGCGACTTTGGAGCGGGTCACGATCTATGGAGCCTTTCCTGGCCGAAGCACACACAGGTCACCGCAGACTCGGAATCCTCGTGTGCAGGGCAGTGAAGGCAGGTGAAGAAAAACTGGTTGGTGGTTTCATGGTGAATTCCCACTGGAAATATATGGTTATTAACATTATTAACCCACTGGGCTACCATTATACTGTTAATTAATATGGTTAATACATGGTTAATACATGGTTAATATATGGTTAATATATGGTTAATATATGGTTAATATATGGTTAATTATATGGTTAGTAATGGTTAATATCCTTAAACTATAGCCAGATATCCTACTACATTATCTGGTTGGTGGTATACCTACCCCTCTGAAAAATGATGGAGTTCGCCAACCAGAAAAATGTGGGATCAGATGGGATGGGAAGTCTTTCAGTTCAGGATAGTTCAGGTTTTGGTTGTTTTTGGATCCCTCCAAAATTTTGGGGGGCATGGCAATTGTTCAGGACAAAATCTTCAGGAACAGCTAATTTTACTATCTAAATATGAGGGGTTTTCAATGGTTTTCCTCCCTCAAATACCAATTCCGAAAAGACAAACATGGTGGAGAAGGCAGTACGTGTTTGAAATATTTTGACAACGAAATAAAGATATTAGATGTTTTTTGCGGGTGCGGCGCCGATCAGCAAAAGTCGGGGTTAGATATTATGTTAAACTTGGGAAAATGGAGAGAAACATATCACAAGACTGTGAAATTCCCAAACGTATCAGTTCTTTTCTCTAGCTCCATAGGTTCTAAAAAGGAAAGGCTTTCAGTAATGGAATACATTTCTTCTGGAGATCTAAAATAGTGATGTCATCTGCTACTAAAATAGTTGTTAATCCGGGTTTGCTGCTTGCCATGAAAAATGCCAGAAAAATGGCCTTTTAGTTCCCATAATTCGCACATATCCTTCTACAACCTACAATGTGGGGCCCCCCAGTTATATTACTTTTATAAATCCCATTAACTATAGTTATAGGTACCATAAACCATAGTTATTGGAGTTATAAACCAACTTAGCTATCTAGGGGGCCCCACTTTGTATGGGTATTCAATTTTAGACCATAAAAAAGCGCTGAAATCCGCTGATTTCCTTGTTTTTGGACAGAAATCTCGAAACTTTCTAGCCCATTGAGGGTACCACTATAAAATTCCATGCCTTTTTTTATCCAGTGGGGATATTGTGGTGGTTTGTCACCCATTTACTAAGTGGGGATAAGTCTTTAAGTGGGGCTCGCACCCACACAAAAAATATGGGATTAATTGGGTCATATGGAAACTTGAGGTCCCTCACGTATGTTACCATAGTGAAATAATGCCCATCTTCATTGTTCCCAACAAGGGAAAAACTATGTCATGTGTAACTTGCAGTTCCGGTTTTGACTGCATCTATATATATATATATGGGTATGGATCAATACATATTAATAGCATTTTTAGTGGGATGAACATCCATTTACCAGCTATTTTGATGGTCACCAGGGGTACCAGGTTTTGACACACTGCCATATATCACATGGGAAGATTCTGGGAATGGGGCTCCACTCATAGGGAAGATCGACGTCTCCCGTAAACTCTTCGCCGCGCCATCGGCTCCTGCAATTCTTGCACCGGACGGAGGTCTAAGTTGGGATCCACATCCCTTCGAGCCTGGAGAACGGTGATGCAAGCAGTTGTTTCTTTAATTTTCATAGGGAAAGTTCTGGTTACTTGGTGGCTCATCCCACTTAGTAAGTGGGTTATAACCCCAGTTATAAATGGGATAAGTAGGGTTAATCCACTTATAATTGGGGTTATAAGCCACTTACTAAGTGGGATGAGCCACCAAGTAGGGAAAGTTCTGGTTACCCAATGGATTTAAAGTTTATACGGAGATTATATCGGGGATATATGGGCTTATAATGGGGGAACTGATCAACGGATTGATATTGTTGGGAAAATCTTTGATTGAAACCATACTTGAAACCATGTTCCTTTAACCACCAATGCTGCATTTAAGGGTTTCCTACAGATTTTCCCTTAAAACCAAAATACATTTACAGTTCAAATCGATTTACCCTCCGGTAATTTATAGACCCTGAAAACAAACAAATTCTAAATTCATCTTCCAACCCTCTACCCTCTGGTAAACTAACATAGCTATGGAAATGTGCTCATTTATAGTTGATCTAACTATTATAAATTATAAATGGTAATTTTCCATAGCTATGTTAGTTTACCAGAGGATATTTTGGATCTATTTGGTAGGGTCCACACGTGGATTTCTGTTCGGGACTGGGTTGGTTGAGTTGAATCCAGTTGGTGCAGCTTCTAGGTTGGTGGTTGACCTACCCCTCTGAAAAATGATGAGTTCGTCAGTTGGGATGATGATTCCCACTATATGGAAAATTAAAAAATCTTCCAAACCACCAACCAGATATATTATATATTATATATATATGTGTGTGTGATAGATTGACATTTCGGTTTTTCCAAAGGGGAAGTCCTGTTAATTAGCCATAAGTGTGCCTGTGAGTATAATATAGTATAATCTTACATATACATAATGTGATGGCATCTTAATAGGGAAATATGGCAAAATAATGATGAGCCATGGGATGCCATGGTATCCTATTTTCAGACAAAGCCACATGAAATAAGCTCACCCCATCTATGTAGGCTTGGACTTTTTTCGTGAACGGAACTGAATCTTGTGACCCGGCCACTGCCAGTTGTGTCTGCCAAAATCTCATTTTGTGACCTCGCTCCCGCTTTGCACAAGGCAGCTGGCTGTCTTCGCAACACCGCCTTCCGGAAATGACTCTGCTGAATCTCTCTTAAAGATATTGACAATGGCAGGGCTCATCTTCAAGATCATGAGGCAACATGTCAAGAGGCCGTTGTGTCCTGCTTTCGCTAGAAACATCCATGGCCAGTAATGACAAGGGCTGTTCTCAAAACAAATGGTGGTCATCTGTTGCAATCTGGATAACCGTAACCGCCGTAAGCATCAAATCCAATTGAGGTCATCCATCCTATCAGACTTCATTCTCTTCCGCAGGGCTTCCCTCCTGAGGCGTTCTTGCTCTCGAAGCCGTTTCTGCTGGAAGACTTCCAGCTGTCGTTGCTCTTCTCTGTGCTTCTTCCGCTGCAGGAACACTTTGCGGCGCTCTTTGTCTAGCAGTTGTGCCTCTGCTTTCAACATTCGCCCCCATTCCCCAAGCAGCCTCTTCAAAGCTGACAGCTTGGTGGCTAAGATGTCCCCAGCCCAAATGGGCAAAAGTGTTCGGAGTGTTTTGGGACGATACTGGTCATTGTCTTGTAGGGCCATGTGTCGGCATTCCCACATTTGCAAGTGTCGCTGACGCGCAGAGATGTTTGCCTCCCGAAGAGCACGAATCCTGTGGATGTATTTTGTGCTATCAACGCCTCCTATCTCCCATGCAGTAGCCACTGCCTGTTGAAAGGACTCCCATGCATCTTGCAATTGCGGGGGGCTGTACCACCAAAAAATGCTACTCCCCCCATATCTCCAGGCATACTTTTGAAAAGGACGCAGGCAATTGCGAAGCTTTCCCAAGTCTGTCAGGCTGCGAACACTTGGGGACCGGACCACAAAACCCCTTGCCACTAAAAAGCCAGCTGGCTGAAGAATGGTAAACCGAAGCTCTAGGTCGGCATATTCCCGCCCCTGTTCAGCAGCAGATATAATCAATGCTTCTTGCAAGCGTTCGTGGAAAGGGATGCTTTGGTCCATGGTACAGTCCAGCATCTTTTGCTTCACCGAAGTCAGAATCACTAAGTACTCAAGAGCTGTCTGCAAATCATACTGTCCCGTGGTATGTATATCAAGACCATCAAAACGAATGCAGGCTTTGTAGTGAGTGTTCGTGTTCACCTTGTATACACTGCCGGAACTGGAACAGGTTCGCCTCCTGTCTGACTTTGATTTGTAGCTGGACCTCTTCTGGGCTACTGAAGTGGAGATCTTCCCATCTAGACCAGGGATACCTGCACTCGGTACCGGACGTTCATTCAAATCAGCAGAGTCGGTGCGAGCCGGCTGCATCAGTCGTTTCTTATTGAGCCGGGCTACTGGTTTGGTTTCCAGCTGCGCTGGTGCTTTGGATGTGTCGCCCATCCATTTCTCCAGAATCAGGCGCTGTTTCTGGGAGAAGTCCTTAGTAAACACCTCACTACGCAAATCTCGTGGCAACTGCTCCAAGAGATCTCGAACTTTCATCAGAAGGCGATTTTGCCGTGAGTGACTTGATTTTGCGTCAGTTTCCCTCCTTCTGGATGTGGTACCCTTGCCTGCGCTTGAGCGTTTTTGATTTGCAGCGGCAGCCCAGCGTTTCCTTGCAGTCTTTTTCATGCCATTGGTCTCACCATTCCTGTGCTGCGCCAAACCTCTTGACAGAGCGAGCGAAGTGTCATATTTTTGTCGGGCTGCCGGGTCAACCAATGTTTCAAGAGCTTGGTAGACCACATGAAAGGCTTCCTTACTGCCACCTTTGTCGGGATGAACCTGTAGAGCTCGCTTTTTGAAGGCCAGTTTGATCTCGTCCAAGGTGGCATCCTGCTTCACCAGGAGCACATCATACAGCGATTCATGCAGCATCAAGGGATGCACCTACGGTGCTGGGTGGACTTCAAAAACAACCATGTCAACGCATGCCAATTTACAGAGCAACCATGTCATCATTCCGTCATCACAAGGGTAACTATCCATGCTTTGTGGACCCCAACCTTTGGAGAAACCCAACCTTTGTGCTCCGAAGAAAACTCTGCAGGCTTGTCTGACAAGGTGCCCCAAGACGATCATGGATGATCACAACTTCTCCCAAGTTGCCATAATCTGGTGGTAAATCAATAACTGGTTGGTGGTTTTAAGCCCTCTGAAAAATATTAGTCAATGGGAAGGATGACATCCCATATATGAAATGGAACATAAAAGCCATGTTTGAAACCACCAACCAGATAAACCCATAATTTCTGCACAACTCCATTTTCATGTTAGATCATGAAAGGATCCCTATAAATTGGCGGCAAAAGCCCTGCACCTGGATCACCTACGGGGTGAATCACAATGGTTCTCACTAAATGGGTGGTAAATCAACTATTTCCGGACCCATTTCCATTACTCATTCGCTAAATCCGTGCTATTCATGGTGAAATCCCATGTTGATGGTTAATATCCTTAAACTAGCCAGATATCCTACTACATTATCTGGTTCGTGGTATACCTACCCCTCTGAAAAATATGAGTTCGTCAGTTGGGATGATGACATTCCCAAATTATGGAAAAATAAAAAATGTTCCAAACCACCAACCAGTAATATGTATATATATTATATATCCGTATATATATATATATCCGTATATATACATATATATATACATATATATATATCCACTATATTCCTATTCAATGGTTGGTTTGCATACTCACCATTTCTCCATGCAGATCTTTGTACCCAAAACCAACCCGCAAGTAGTTACCTTTGTGCACTTTGGCTAAGCCGGTCAAAATTAATCCCACTCAACAAACACATTGAGCATGATATGTTCATATATGTTCATCATAGATTCCTGGGTAAATTATCATATTTCACTAACCTGAATAGTTCGGCCATTTTGGGGATGATTCGTCTTACTAACCATGATTTCCAGTGAGGGAGAACAGTGAGGTCGTTATAATTTACCCAGTTATAATTTACCCAGATAGCTAAGATGGTTTATAACTCCAATAACTATGGTTTATGGTACTTATAACTATAGTTATTGGGGCTTATAAACCAACTTATAACTAGGGGGCCCCACATTGTAGATGGTGTTTCCACCAGAATTCCAGGTTTCATTTTTTTTTCTGGTGAAGGTGCTATCTATCCACCCAGGTGAGGCCCTGCAGTGCCCAAGTGAACCAAGTTATGTGCGTCAACTCAACTAAACCCCATGAAATCCCAATCTTTCTTGGTTAAAAATCGCCATTAAAACAGCATCTTGCCTGGCTACTTTCCATGAAATCACACTTTTTCATACTTTTTCGTGATTCGATCATCATTTTTCATGGTTAAATCACCATGAAATCACCGTTTCTGACTGACTGTTAAACCACCATTTTCCCATCATTTTTCATAGTTAACACCATGAAATCACCATGAAATCCTATGGTTTTTCTACGCACTTGTCCTTCCCAAGTTGGGCCTGTTTCATTGCCTTGGTTCCTTTCAACGATGGCCGTAGGACGCCGCCGCCCTTGAACGGATGGGTGATTTTCGAACGGATTCTTCAGGATATGTTTGATGGGACTCTTGGGTGATTTTAGTGGGATTTTAATGGGATGTTGATTTGTGATTTTAAGGGATTCTAATGTTTTTTTGTTGTTTTTTGTTATGGGATGTTTATAGGATTTTATGGGGTGGGATTCGGATTTGGGATTTTCCGGAAGTGGATTTTAATGGTATGGCCATGTGATTTTCATGGGATTCTAATGGTTTGTTTCGTAATTTTTAGGGAACTTTAATGGAATTCTAATGGGATTTGATGGGGTGAAATATAGAGATATGACAAAAAAACATCGGAACTTGTAGAGATATCACATTGAACAAACTTCATTCTATAGGGTACAGCCGGGGGATACATAGCAACCCCAAAAAACGACAGAAAGGTAAAATCCTACTAATTTTTAAATAGTGATAGTTTACTTTTCTATGTTTTTGGGGCTTGTTATAATGGGTATAAAATGGCGATTTAATGTGCATATAATTGAATATTAATGAGATACTTAAATCTTACATGATAATATAATCTATGGATAATGCAGGATTGATTTCACCATATTATAGGGGTATAAGAATATACAATGGGGATATGATTTGGGAATATTTGGGATGTGTATGGCAGGACATTTGGGATGTTGTGGCCCATGTTGGCAATGATGGGACTCCGAAACCGCCATAGTATGGGGAAGCTGAAATGGGAATGGGAGTCCCATGGATCCCATGGTTTGGCTTCCCTATCATTTCAATGGGTATAATGGAGATATGTGGAGATATACCTGGCAAATAGGGGTTGGAAGATTAGTTTCCATTAAACATTGGTGATTTTCAGGGTCTATGTTTGTTTAACCGAGGGTAATTTCGAACATATTGAATATTTCACCCACCTGAAAAGTTCGAGCATTTGGGGATAGTTACGGATAGTTACCACGTAACCTTAACCAACCATCATTCCAGGGTGCTTTTTTTTGGTTGCAAAACTGAGAAATTCAACATCATTCAACCAATTCAACCCCCTTTGAAAATTTGGGTTATGATTCACCTGCAAAATAGGTTACTCTCTGGTAATTTGTTACATAACTAACTGGAAAATCACCATAGAAATAGTGAATTGTCCCATGAAAATGGTGGATCTTTCCATAGTTATGTAACAAATTACCAGAGGTTAAATTTCATCAAGCCTTCCCACTCTTTCTCTGCTCGTCCTGCCTTGCCACCCCGTTCCGGTGGACCGCCAAACCAAGACCTGCGTTGGAACTTTTTCGTGGTGCTGGTTGGGAGATGTTGGAAATTCTTAAAAAGTTGGTAAAAATTAGCAACAAAAAACTGGGATCTTATGACAGTAGATATATCATATTATCATATATTATCTATAGTTCATGGGGGATATAGACCAACATTTTGCGCAAGGGGGCCCTTGAATGATTTGCAAATAGTAGCTTAGCTGTGATTGGCTCTGCGTTTACAACCCAACAGTCCTAGCAATATGTGGATGTTTAACGACAACTCCAACTCCAGGCTGTGTCCAAACATCGACGGAAGAGCCGTAGATGTTTCACCTTTTTCAATACGACTCGGTCACCGAGACTCGGTCCAGACATGAAGATAAAGTGATAAATATATACAAAAAATCAATGTGAATTTCAGGATCCTAAAATGGAGGTACGTTAGTACCATATGTTTGGCCATATTTTGGAGGTATATCCCCTGAAATTTAGGCCTGAAATTTAGGCCTGAAAAATAGGCCAAACATATATGGAATCGGTACCTCCAATAAATCGGTTCCTGAAATGGCCATTGAAAAAATAGCTTCTCAAATGTTGGAACCATGGTTAAGCCTTGTTTTATTTTCATCACAACATATTCAAAGCATTCCAAAGCCATAGGATCCATGGTGCTGCCATATTATATGGTGCTCCATGGATCCCATCATACCCCAGTCATGTTTGCATACCCAGAGGATCCATGTATGGAATATTTACCTACATTGACCCCTAAAGTAATTTAACATAATCCCAATGTAGGTAAATATTCCATACATGGATCCTTAGGGATATATACCAGCACCATGGATCCGTCATGGGAAAGCATGGTACAACCGTCATTTGAGCATCGGTAAATCGCTGGTAAATCCGTAGATCTGTACAACGCAATCCGGATACCATGGATACCCATATCCAAGCTGCCTTGTAGAGATACCCGGCCTGGTAAACATACAAAAAGCTATTGAACATGGTCATTTTTTTAAAAAGTTGATTTACCCAGCTATAAAATGGTGATTTTCCAGTTCGCTATGTTAAATTACCAGAGGATAACCATGAAGTCCTTTCATCAATATAACTCAAAGAGAATGGGTGACGTGTAAATAGCTTTCCAATCTCAAATGGTCAAAAAAAACATTCAGCGATATTACCTACCCTCCAGTAATCAAACATGGCTAGCTGGGAAAGTCCCTTTTTCAATGGGCATTTAGAGGGAAAATCATCGATCCATTTCTGGTGGGTTTCCAACATATTTCATGACACCAAAGGGTAAATGGGATAAACCACATTATGAATATGCCTCAATATGCTCAATGATGAGTTTTGTTTATCCATTTATACCTGGATCACTTGTTCATGATATCAACAACCATCAACAACCATTAAGCCGTCTTTATTACTATCCTCATACAGGATGGTTCCCCCGAGTTATGATCGTTGGTTTGTAACCCCATCTAAAATATCTAAATATAGTTGTAAGTATCATAAACTATTCTTATAAAATGGTTCCCCTCCAGTAAATTAACTTGTTGACCCTGAAAATTACCAATTGTTAGAGGAAACATTCATCTTCCAACCCCGATGACTACCAGGGTCAACAAGTTAATTTACTATGGAAAATCACCATTTTCAATGGGAAAATCCACTATTTCTATGGCCATTTTCAATAGCTTTTTGTATGTTTACCAGGCCGGGTATAAACCAACGATTTGCAAGCCAACTCAGGCCATGGGGCTCCACCGTTAAATGCCCCAGTGCATCCCTGGGATCCCTGGCTTCACCGAATCGATGGCATTGGCGATGGAACTGCGCTGCTTCCTAAGGAAGCAAGTGGGGTGGGGGGGCATGTTTACGTTCCTTGTACTTCGTACATGAAATATTTCTACTCTGCTGAGATCACTGGGATTGTTTACTACGTTACATGTTTGTACGCTGCTGAGATCTCTGGGATCGTATACTACGTTAAATGTTGCTACGTGATCGTTTACTCTGGGATCGTTTACTGCGATGACGCTAAAAAGCCAAAAAACGCGCCCCAAGTTTTTCCAGGATTTCCAATCATCAAATCAGCACGGCAC
>Ga0126342_10009191_pt1 | contig 17712 bp, 20 predicted proteins | sample Cyp1metagenome_FD_92528 | JGI IMG/M metagenome (GOLD analysis project Ga0126342, IMG submission 92528) | Coral microbial communities from Lord Howe Island, Old Settlement Bay, Australia - Cyphastrea 1 metagenome | ecosystem: Host-associated > Invertebrates > Cnidaria > Coral ... | reverse complement strand
GTTCTCCCAGTGGCGCCAATAGTCTCCCATATGTTGCTTTTCCATACATTGCAAACAATTCCTTGTTTCATAGTTGATAGCACACAGGGCAACTCGCAGTGTCTCGAATTCCGATGCGCACTCTCGCCTCACTTCTCCTTCTAAGTGTGCTGCTATAAGGTCTATGGGTTCGTCTCCGACCCAATCGGTGCCGCCCCGCACCGCGCACTTTGCGTCGCCCAAGTGGTTGGTGAGTAAATTCGATAGTCTCGCGACCATCGGCTTGTTGGGCGCTGTCACTAGTATGTAGTCATCCACTTCCATCACTATGCTGTCAAGAGCAGCAAGCATAATGGCTGTCTTGCCTGCGCCAGCAATGCAATCTAATATGGTCAAAAGGAAAGGTGAAACAACAGAGTGAGACAGGACCTAAGGGTGAAAAGGTTGGGCAGCGGCGTTCCTCAACTCTCAGAGTTCTCTCAGGTGGTCTTTTCCTACATCAGCATCATCAGAGGAAGCTTGCTGATGTTCTTGTCGTTCGTCATAGTCAACCGGGATGGCTCGAGCTCGTATTGCTCATCAGAAGAAGCACTCGAGCCTTGAGCAGGAGTAGGAGTGCCTTCCGTGCTCTGACTTCACGGCTCACTGAGGCAGCACAAAGAAAAAAATGGAAAACTTCATGCGAGTGTGGAGTTCATTTGTCAAGAAGTATCTTCATTTCTCAACCGTTGCACCTGAGTGTGGAGTGGAGATGCACCCTCCTGTTTGTCTCTAGAGAAAAATAGTGGACATGTCGGTAAGTTCAACATACAAGTACATCATACTTCAAGAACATGATAGATACAAGATGATACAAGCACCATTGATGCAGTCCGTCATTGGTCCGGCAAGAGCTTTTTCAAGACTTGATGCTCCTTGTCGCAGTATCAAACATCTTGTGCTTGCATGGCCTCCGGGTTCAATGTCCAAGCAGTTCATTCAGTGACTTGTTTCAACATGGGCTCCATCATTGTGATTATATGTGATTATCATTGCTGCGCTCTTATCTGAGTTGTATGGCGGCATATGGAGTACTTGCGACCCTTCATAATTGATACTATCCGGTCCTCGATGGCATTTGATAACAACGAAACCTCAGTGGAATATATTGAAACACGCTGCCACAGAGTGCAATACGGCCCTCTGCAGAGAGCTGCTGTGATTTGGGAGCCTCGAAACGACAAGGCTTTTCATCGGGGATTTTTCCATACTTTTTCGACACCATTCTCGACACAAAGACTTTCGAAAACGGCAGCGATCCACCCGATGGCATGTCTTTAGACATTGCCATGGGGGTGACTGCCACATCCGTCGCATGAAAAGGCTGTGGCCCCCGTGGCGCAGGCCGATCATGCAGCTGTGCGGAAAGCTCCACATGTTTTGTTGCGTGTTGCGGGCACGTAGCTGACAACCAGGACCACAAAACCACTGAAGAAATGTCATATTCCAATGGTATCCAACAGTTCTGGCTCTTCCGGTTGCCAGCTACCCCCACATTTTCGCACTGTGCTCCCAGTGCTTTGCACGGGCATGTGATCTGTACAGGTTTGAATAATGATTTAGCTAGCTTCCCACAACATTCACTCCTTGTCTGCATTATGAATCGGAGTTTCGTCTCCGTTTTCTTTTGCTCTATCAGCTTCATACTGCTCCTTTGCAAAACGAAGGAAGACCTGCTCCAATGATGGCTGCGATATGGTATACTCAGTGATTCCTAAGCCTCAGATTGGCCAAAGGTCATCAAAGGTCATCAAAGTACTGTACTAGAATCAGAGAGTTTGACGTGTTTGTAAATGTTGCTGTTAGCTTGATGTGCATTTTGGCATTTTGTGGCAGCTTCATAGTTGTTGAGCTCAGGGGCTGTCCTTTTGGGCCTCCACTACTTCCAAGACTTTGCCCAGCTTCAACCCCTCACTTCTCGGAGGGAGCTGGTACAACTGCCGCTCTGAATGACCCTCCAATAGCTCTGCCAAAGGTGAGATGTTTTGCTGCACAAAAGCCACCAGCTCATCCTCGCGTATCTCACGTCACATGGAAAATCATGGATAATCCGCGGCTCTGAGTGTTGGATTAGTTTCAGCTGAGAATGGATGAAACTGGAAGGTTCCTCTCATTTATACCTTCGATGTTTTGTGCGTCCCATTCATTTTGATTTGTTTTGGGATTCCTCGTCTTCTACTACACGTTTGATGTGGCTGGGTTGAACATTGGCACCCTTGGCGGGTGACCTTCTTGGAAGCAAATCCAGTGCCAATAACGGTGCCATCAAAAAAGAGCTCCAGCTGATAACCTTGGGGGAACCGACTTGGGTACCATCAAGTCGCCAATGATCGATGACGGATTATGGGAACACTATGGAACACTAGCAACAACCACAAACAACTCGGAATATGTTTGTCAAACTATTTGTCATTCTGAAAGTACCGCGGTCACATCCATTGGCCACAAGACATCACAAGACTACGTCTTGGCCGGTTGCCATTGTATTGCCAGATTTGCCAGGCAACCAGTGCCGTACTTGTGCTTGATATGCATTGGTGTTCCCAAGCATCGAAGTTGTCCCATGACCTGAATGGCCATCCTGCTACTCAGTGCTCCGGCCTCCTCCATGGAGTGAGTCGTGAGAACAACTGTCCTTAGATGACTCATCCACTTTCCATGAGAAAATATGAACAAACATATATAGATATGAATTGCATCTCAGTGCCTTGCATCTTTCTTTCACTCCGCACGATTCTGAAGGCTTTTCCATTTTCAGGGGCAATACATACAATACGTATATAATACACATATAATATTTATATAATCATCTATATGTATATATATATAATATATATATAGCCACTAATGGCGACATCCTTTGATCCTGCACCACCATTTTCTGGATTTTTCCGTGCTGTTGGCTCTGTTAAACGTGACCAGCTGCTGATCGGGGCCACGGGATTTGATCACCTTCCACAAATGGCGTTTGGCTCCAGCGTCCACTGCTGCTGAGGGTTCATCCAGGAAAAGCATCTGACAGGGCAAGTCTCAACATGGCTGGCTGGCTTGCAGAGATATTGTCCCAAGAGAAAAGAAGTGGAGAAGTACAATGTGACCCTGCACCGTGAGTGATTGTGTGCTGCCCCAAACCGCATTCAAACCAGATTCTTCGAGTATGGGACATGACTCAAACCTGTCCAGCAAATGGATCGAGCCGTGCCTTCGAGTGACCAATTAGGGCAATTCCAACACTTAGCTTCCTGGGCAGCGAGAATGAATATGCTTGAGAGTGCTAGACAACGGAGAACTGGAGACGGGTTGGAAGCATCCACAGCCTTGCTTTTGCCGTCTTAAGAACTTTTGGTTCACTAACTTTCTCGGGGGAGATGCCTGTTGAAATCTTGCCAAATGTGAACCCAGCTCAAGTTGCGACCTTGCATGAACAAATCTAGCCGTTGTGATTGTTTTGATTGACATCATCCGAATTGATACCGAATATCACATTGATCATCGAATTGGGAAACACATAGTAATTACACTGAATTACACCACTTCTTGAGGCAGCACAATCTCGAATGACAGATACTGCAAAGGAAACACTGACAAATTCCAGCCACGCCTGCCACAACCCTCCGCTCCCCTAGACAGGTGGCGGTCCGTTTTCAAGAGCATCTGTAGCAAAACTAATTTTCGAATTGAAATCAAGCGCACTACGGCTCAGAATGCGACGGTTAGATCTCTAATAGTCAAAAAACAAGTGTTGCCAAATGTTGCCAGGCTTCCTCTTCATCCCACCGCTGTAGGTTCCTACGGGCTTCATGGCATCTTGCTCTGAGAGGCCAAGGCGAACCATCAGATCCATCACCGTCTTGTCCAACTTGTCTTCTGCAACGCCTTTGATCCGGCCGTAAAACCTGACAAGCAACGCAACGCATCAACTGCTGCAGTATGAGCTTCAGTGACGTTGATTTCCGCCCACAGCTCTGCTTGCTGATGCTTCCCAAATGTATGCATATAATATATATAATCATTTTACAATTACGTTTGCATTAATTATAAAATTCAAGAAATATTGTAATATATATATATATCTATATCTATATACATATTGTACTATACTTATAACCTATTACATATATTTACAAATTACTGTACAATGATCATTAATGATCTCTCTCAACTTCTGGACTGGCACAGCAAATAGATCCAAGATGCCGGAGGTGATCTTTCCCTGGGACCTCGTCCTCAGTGTCACCAGCATACATCAACATATATCAATATCAGCATATAATATATTATTCTTACTGTATATTATATTTTAGATATTCTTTAATATAATATATATATATATATATATCATTTTATATCAATATGATCCAATAACATCCATTGCGAATCTGTTCTCAATCTAGAAATTTCATGGAAACTTCTGAGAGAACTGACACTTAACAGTAAACAATCAACTGCCCTTGAATGAATGTGTCATCTTCATCATGTATCTATGGTTGAGCCAGGCCTCCCACACAGGATCGACTTGAGGACACACCCCAAGCACTTCAAAGGCTTTTGCTCGTTCTGACTCCAGCGACATATCATGACCAAGGATGCTGACTTTCCCAGCACTAGGTGTCCTGCAGGAATCACAAACTGCTCTATCAAACATTGCAACATGATCTGCAGGCGTTTGAACTCTTTAGACATAATAAGCACACTAGATTTCAAATCAGCATAACATTAGCAATTAGGTTCCGATTTTTTTGTTCTAGGGTCCAAAACTGAATCAGGCAACACTTTAAACCCAAAGGGAGTAGTCAAAGTGAACCATGTCTTGTCCTGATTTCGCCGGTCAGAATGCCAAGCGTTGTCGTTTTTCCAGCCCCATTGGGCCCCAGCAAGCTGAAGCATTCGCCCTTCTGTATACCAAGGCTGATGCTTCTAACTGCATTCACATACCTCAGCTCGATCATGTCTGCTTCAAGGGTTGTATCGTTGTGCTGTTGAGCATCCCTGATTGTTGGATCAGATATTGTCTGCAGAAAGAACATGTACCTGCGGAGTATGGACAAGGAAGGTCATATTTCTATGCAATGGAACTGTGTCTGAGTACAAGTAAAAGTCGAAGACTATCTTGGAATAGACTATGTATATCTATGTATAGTCTATCCTGAATAGGATCCATCTAAGACAAAGATAATCTAAAACTCAGGATCAAAGCACGTCGTATTCACAGGATAAAATATTATACTCTGATCTCCCATTACACCTTTGGCAAGGGCACCTTGCATTTGCACCCCGAGTGGCTTGAACTCTCTGGTTGCATAAGCGCACGCCTAGGGCAAACGACGACTTTAAAAATGACAGCAACTACGGAATCTACGACTACAAAACATCTTGTGAGTTTGCCCTGAAATGGGGCAACATGACCATTTAATGCCGAATATGGTGATTGGGGACATTTGACAACATTGACAACAGTACATGTTTATACATTTTTTGGGTATGCCGTTCTTTACCTCCACCTTTTGGACAATCTTCAAACGCTTCCGGGTAACGCTGGGTCTGGAGCCGGTATTCGCTAAGCGGTAGGTATGGCTCAATTCTTGATATCTGGCAGCGTCCTCTGTGTCCGCCTCCTGCTTGCATCGTTCTTCTTCAGCCAAGACATCCTGCAGCACTCCAGTAATATGGTAATGGATAATCCCCTTTTCATAAATGGAGATTGTACTGGGAACATAATGAATAAAATGTAAATAATCTAAAAAATAGGATATTCTCATGGATTTTCCATTGCCGTGAAAGGAACTTCAAAATACTGCAAACATTGCAAACGTTGCTTGATGCGATGTAGTCCTCGTCCGCGATCTTTGAGGTTGTTTCCGTTGGCAATGGTGGTTTGTTCTGGTAACTCTTAGTGTCCTAACTTCGCAAAAGTGCAGTGGCCACAGTATCTGTCAAGAAATAAAACACACGTTTTTAGGCTGATTTGAGAGTGAAGAACACCATAATGATGAGTCGCGGTGAATCACAATGGTGAATCCATATCATGTACGGTTGCTAAATATTGCTAAATACTTCGAGACCCAAACAGTTCTCACAACGATCTGCAGACTGATTTAAAAATCTTGAAGATTATCATGCGCTTTGCAATTCCGTTTCGGAATAAAGCCCAGCATCCAATCTGACAAGGTTGAAGAGGCAAACAGAAGATGTAACAAACATCATGTAGAGCGGAACGGCAGAAAGGGTTGCAAAATAGCCTCCAACTGAGAGCTTCTTTGGACCATCCACATTTATGATATAAGCTATCAGTCCAGGTAATCCATAGTTAGGGTTCAGTACTGAAAGTGTCACATGCCAGGCGTTGGCAAAACCGGCCAAGCTCTCAGGCACGTACGCAGCTGTGATAATCGAAGTGATCAGTGCGGGTAAGAGTTGCGTGGTCATCAGCATCACAGGAACCACTTTTGAGACTGACTCAGAGCCGGCCATCGCCACCGTAAAGTTGTACACGCAGAGGGTCGAAGGAATTGGGTACAAAAGTATGGCCAGAATAACCATAGGAAGCACTTCTATAGGCGTGCTCGGTGGTCTCAGGAGAAGATAAACAATCACAAATTCCATCGCTGCAGGCAAAAGAAGCACAAGATGAGCCATGAAGTTTCCAAGCCAATATGCCCTGGCTGAAAGGCCCTGAGACATTGACACATACTTGCATTTGTTCTTGATATCGGTCATAACGTCTTGGCATGATGAGAGCAGAACAAATCCGAAGGACATGGCTGGATAGATGGCAATGGCATAGCCATTTGTCCCGGAATCCATGTCAGTAGCTCCTAAGGTGGCCAAGTAGCAGCCACCCAGCTGGATCAAGAACGGTAGCAGTACGACCGTGCCGAATCGAAACCTGCTGGCCTGGACCGGCTTTAAGCGGAGAATAAAGACCGCCTTGGCACAACGCCATTCTGAGCTGTCGGTCCTGTCAGGTCCGACTTCAGCAGCTTCGAGATCTCGAAGGTCCTTCTGGACGCTAGCGTCTGCCTTGTAGGCGGTCACATCTTTGTCGTCTTTGTCCTCGAGGGCCATGAACACATCCTCAAGGGAAGACATCCCGAGTGCATAATCGATCACACCAAGTTGATCTTGAGAGTCTTCCAGTGCAAGGAGGAACTTGGAAAAGCACCCAACGTCATCTAGGCTCATTGTGATGCTGGCCACTGCTATGTCCTGCAAGATGAGTTTTTTTGAGTTGTCTCGGCAAAATGCCCATCAATTCCCATGCAACTCACAAGAGGCAACTCGGCACCAAGTAATCTCACAGATCCCCTGCCTCTTCACTTTCCAACGCTGCCGACTTTACGTACTCCTCATCAGGCAAGCACGTGTCAAGAAAATGCTGGCATCAAAGCAAGATCAAAGTATGCCATAAGAGCTCCAGTCTGAACAGTGTTCTTGATCCAGAAAAATGACAAATCAGAGGGACCCTCAGCCGAGACATCACGAGTTAGGCTATGCGTGTGACGCGCCTTAGCAAAAGACTCCAGCGCTGGTCGCGATGCTTTGGGTAGAATCTGACACGTGAGACGGTAGCCAATCCCAAACCTCGAGACATCAGAGACATCCGGAAATGCCGGAAATTCTGAAGCAGCAACATCTTGACAATATGGCGTTGTCTTGTTAAATGGGCTACACCATTCCACTGATAAATCATGAGTAATTTTCCCGTATCCCTACTACCATCACCTTCCATCTTCCTCCTTCCACGTCTTCCACATCATTCCACATCGGCACCTCCGTTTCAGCTCCCTGGAGGTTCCAACCGCTTGCACACGTCCACGGGCTAAAACCGCCTTACGATTCGCCAGGATGTCAGCCTCTTCCAAGTAGTGGGTGGTAAAAATGATGCTGTGGCCTGGGACGGTTCTGGGAACATGAAAGAACTAAGTGCTCAAACAACATCAAACATATAATATATATATATATTATATAATTGAATATAATTGTCATAATTGATACTTGTCATACATATTCGAACTTCAAACGTCATCTCACATTTGGTTATTCAACAATCCCTAATATATATATATATGTTATATATATATGTTATATATATATACACATTAACTATATATATATATCCTAATATCTAATTCATGTCTGAGTAGGTCTTTTGAACCATGCAGCCGTAGAGCAGCCATGATCAGCTGAGATGCCGGTGTCACGGATTTTCAGAAGCAAAGCCCAAAGCTCGCGCCGGGAAGATGGGTCCATTCCACTGGTGGGTTCATCTAAGAAAGCAACTGGTGAGTCGCCAATCCTTGGAGATTTTGGCATATTTTGGCACAGGCACGATTCGCACGATCTGACAATATCTGACACAACTTGTCACCAAACTTTCGTGATTTTGTAGATGTGCATTGCGCAGAAGGCAAGAGCGTCCATGAAAGCCAAGGATCAAAGCTGTAGCAACCCACAACCGTCGCTTCTGACCGCCGGATAACTTGCCACTTGGGTGATTGGCTCGATCCTTAGCAGGCACAGCGGCACAGCGGAAACTTCAGCAGAACATCGTGACCTGCTTCAGGCATCATCTTTTCAAGATTTTTAAACACTGTTTGGAGGTTCAATCAGTCTGCCAAGAGACTCCCAGGCCAAGCGAGCTCAAGATTGCGTCAGCACGTTGATCCACTACCTGGGGCAGAACTCCACGAAGTGTACCTTAGATAAGAAATAGGCTTTGCTTGCGATGCATTGTTCCAATCTTTCAAAGCTTCAGGCTGATCTCTTTGCACCATGTGTTCCAAACCAATGTGTTGAATTGTGATGAATCATTCAGGGTCATTGTCATCTTGTATTGTGTTGCTATGTACTGGTGGTGATTTCTCACGATGCCTCCTTTAAAAGGACACTAGCATGACAAAGTCCCAGGGGCTGAAGTAGGCCAAATGCTGCTTCACGGTAAACTCTTCAAATAGAGGATTGTCCTGCGGGCACACAGACATTTGCTGCCTTGCAAGCTCCAAATCTGTCTCCACGTTGTAGCCATTGATAATCAGATCCCCAGATGTTGCCGAAGTCAGACCAACAGCACAATTCAAAGCAGTGGTCTTGCCAGCACCGTTGTGCCCGAGCAAGGCAAAAATTTCGCCTGGGAAGACCTCCAAGGAAAGGTCATCCACGGCAACCTTGCCATCTCGAAACACTTTTCGAAGGTGTTGAATGGAAAGGACTGGCTCACTTTCTGAGGTACCTGGTGTAACAATGTTGGAGTAACGACGAGGGCCTTTGCTGCACATATACTTTGGCATTAAGCAAAAGCACCACGGCTTTGCTTTGCCATATTTGCCCTGCCATGCTTGGCTCAACCACCACAAAAGAAAAGCAAGGAACAGCGTATCCACCACCAGGAACATCAAGGCTGTGCTCAGTGGAAAGATCTTTGCATGTGCCTCCTCAATGCAGGGAAAGTGGATAGGGTCGTACTCGACCATGCAAAACTCCGTCAAGTGTAGAGTATCGAAGTTGGCCTCATACCCAACAGCTGTTGGATGGTGGGGAACGTTGAGAGGCCACTGAGTCCGACAATTTAGAGGATTGTAGAGGTTCATCAATCTGGGTAGACTATGGCTCCTAGAGTGGTCAATCTCATCCATGACATCCATGGAAAATTATACTTGGGTGCAGTTCCGCTTCATAAGTGCGTATATGTATGCCATAATTGTGCAGGTTACAATTTATCTGGGCTGCTACTATGGTCGTTCTATACCCTTAATGACCACCCAGCTGCACCAGGGTGCTCCGATGTCTCTGCAGGAACCGTTGTTGCATTCGACCGCTGCACCGAGGTAAAGCATTGAAGATAAAGCTTGGAAGCAATTCATCAATGGCAGGCAACCGGCGACGTAGCCCAGCCAGTAATGATCTCGCAGAAGGAACCTAGCCATGGCCATGGCAGAAAGAGCCCACGGTTGACAGCTGATAAAACATGATAAAACATGTCAAAAAACTCTGCAGGAAATTCGTATTTTATTCATACTTTTACCAGATCTTTGAATATGTGGATGGTATGCGTGCTCATAAGCCAAGCATCTGAGAAGCGGCAGACAGGGACAACAAAAGTATGGACAGTACGCTGGTGAGCGCATCTGCAGTCCGAGGCTTCTCCATAAATAGGCTTGTGCAGAAGACCTTGCAACACTTCGCTCATGCAGAAACACCGGGACCAAATGGGTTGGGCCAAAGTTGGGCACCCAATACTTGGATGATTTGCCATACAAAAACTATCAATAACTAAGAACCAGGCTTGGGGGCATCAATTTTTGACCTCTATATAAATCTATAATATATATATATTATATATACAAATTGTCGAATGTCAACTCTCCCAGAGAAGCACGAGTACCAAATACAAACTGTCAAAGGTAGATCAAGAATCAATAAACATATTATGCAATTCATACTTGTACTAGTCATTCTAGAGATGTCAGCCCAAGATTAATCAACTCCTGTTTGATTCAACTAGGGATCTTCCATTTTAATATCAGCTTGTAACTGTTTTGGGCTTTCCCCATGGTTCAGCCAGTGCTGAGCTGAGCCACCATCAGCAGCGTTTGAACATAGGCGCAAACGAGAATAATGAAGGATATTCCGAAGTTGACGGTAGTAAGGATGGGAACAATGGCTAACCAACAAATGTAGATGATGCACATACAAATGACAGCAATCAACCCATAGAACGTAAACCAAGTCGTCCAATACATGGTTTCCGACATTCCGTAGATGTTTTGGATGATCTTCATCTTCTTGTCCTTCTCGCCAATAATATCAATCATGGCCCCATTCATTCCAAAGGTGATGCCAAGAAGAGTGTTCAGAGGGAGGAAGGATGCCATGAGCCAACGCCCAACACTCTTCGAGCCGGCGCTATCAGCAACATTCTGGAAAATATGGTAGAGCATCACCTCGCATCTTTGCTTTCTCAAAGCATTTGTGACAATGCTCAACAATGATGAGCACATGGAAGCACATTGCATGACATCGAAGAGAGGTTACTCCACAAATTTGACACAACTTGACATCTGACAGCATTGTGAATTCTTCTGGACCTAACAATCGTGATCATGCAAACAAAGCACCGTAATTCCCATCTGAAGGAGTGCATTGAAAGGGCCACTAAAAAACCGGCCGCGCTTCAGGCCAAGGAAGATGTTCTTCTTCCATGCCACCTGCGTTGCTTTGACTGACAGAGAAAGTTCTCCGGTTTTCGACCACAAGATCAGAAGGGGGCATAGATTCATTGAGTCCCCGCATTGTTCGAATAAACATCGAAAAAATAGATGAAATACATTAAATTCATTTAAAATACCATAGAATCAGTTTAAATCAGTTTATATAAATCACCCACCATTCGTAATGACAATGCGGTGCTCAGTCTCCAGCCTTGAAGACAGTAACACCAGAGGGAGGCGGAGGTGCTGTGGCTTTGGGAATCGTTGAGACTTCAGCGTCAGTCATGGGAAACTTGAGCCAATAAGGCGCCCTCGCATGTCACCGAGGTGCATTGATCTCAACTTCACTTTGATGAAAAAAACAAGGAACAGGCTCAAGCTGGGGCAGCTGGGCAATATTGAGTGCCCAGCCAGCTGAATCTTGTGCTCCGCCAAATGTGCATCCTGATCCACTCCCCACATCTCCCCCAGGACGGGCAACAGACGTGAACATGAACGAACAAAAAGACTCTTGCAAGACAGCATTTTTTGATGTCTCACTATATTGCATGGGAAAACACATAGAACACACTAAATAAAACCTTGTCACGACTCTGTTCAATGGACCTATTTAGTTGTTGACCCGCTGACTCATTTGTTTTGGACTCATCACCCTAGCCGCTGAACATCATGGAACCAAAGTCATGTCAAACTATGCTGTCTCAAGAAGTCACGTCGGCTTAGGACGCTTCAACTCCTGGACATGAACTCAATATTGCCCGAGGTTCAAATATTTGCCACCCCGAAATAACACACCGCGACCATGTACAACTAGAACACTGTGAACACCGGTATAAAGATGTCATGAACAACCCACCCACTCTTACTCTTTGTTTATCTTTATTTCACCTCATTTGCTGCTATTCAGCATCGTTGTTCTGGGCCACTGCCTGGACGCAGTTCCAGAACAAGCGCTGAAGATTCTTTACCACCTGCGGCATGAGATGAATCCAGGGGCTGAGCTGACCCATCCCTGCAAACAATTACAAGACCGGGAAGTCATTGAGTCACAACGAATATTCATTCGCATAACTCCATGGTCTGATTGCACGTGTCGGCTTGCTTATCTCTATACTTCCAACATCTTTCAACATTTCTATCACTTCCCAGTGGCCCATCTTCCGCTTGGGAAAGTCATCCGACTGTAGATGCCAAGATATCCCAAGCAAGGCCAAGGCGCAGAAACGATCCCAACCGAGGCCACTGCTCCACTGCTCCAATGCCTTCCACTAAACCTGGCATGGGCGCGGACTCTCAGTGTGAGAAGCAAAGTCAAGGCCTGTAATTCCATGAACCACCATGTCATTGCATAGTATTGCATAATCATGTGATTGAAATCGTGCGTCGTCAAAGGCGACCGACGTCATGGAGTCACGCAATTTTGTCTCGATGCAAAAGTTCAAGTTTCTGATGTTTCTTGTAGTTCACCATATTTGGTTGCGCCGCATATTCAAGGACCAGACCTCTCACACGAAGGGTTCTGCATGGACTGCATGGACATATTTCAGACCTTTTCTGAATTGTCTCTGCTCGAGGTCGGGGTGGCCTTGTCGTGGAGCAGAAAACGAGCAGAACATGTTCAAGAAGAGGCCTGGGACCAAGTGCCCATGTGTCGAGATCGATGATCTCGTCGATCTCGCTCCACTGATACCGCAAGATGATGATGTTTCTGGCGCAAAATCTGACGGATGCAGTATTCTTGCTCATGCCGGGCGACTTATGGCAACTTGCAGCCGACATTGAGGAGCTCGTGAAACACGGCGCGCTGCGCCCTGCTTGACGAGATCTTCCGTGCCGGCCGCACCCCTTGGGCCCAGCTTCTCTCTTCGAGCCCACTCAGTGAGCTCACCCACAGTGCACTAGTCCTGGAACTCACAGATTGCACAGCGACATGTGAAGCTTGATTGGAGTGCAGATGGCGTTCAATTTTTTTCAACAATATGTCAATATCATCATTGATCTTTGCACATATCCAAAGAAGGTAAACGGAAGGCATGCCGTTCTGTCAGTCGGTTCGTTGCAACGTTCTTTCACCGATGTCTTTGAGCATTCTGCTCAGCACATTGCCGCAGCCTCCCGGTTTGGGATATTTTATGATATGTTGTATTGTCTTCCTTATCCTATCTTCTCCTTGCTCTCATGCAGACAAAGTTCTCTTTTGAGGAATTGCATGGAACCTAGGGACGCATCAATGACAGGTGACGTCACTTGGACATCAGTTGGACATCATATGACTTGATCCGGTTGAGCCCATAGGATCCCATAGGATCCTGCGGCGTCTGTTGATATGGAACAGCCAGAGCACAGCCATTGGGATGCTCCAATGCAACTAAAAACCAGCATCCGATGAGTTCAGCAGGATCAGATCATATCAGATCCTGCGGTTTCTCCATTGCCTCTTGGAGCCTCTTGGAGCCTCTCAAGCACAAAGTCACAAAGTGTATGTGGGTTGGGTTTCGACCCATCGGAACTTCAGGCCGTCTTGTGACCGTGTCGTACTTCAATGAGACGCGTTGCTTGGCACAAGATTGTTGTGGTGCAGTTGTATTGTGGCAGTTCTGCTGTGGTGACCACCACGCTTGGCATGAACAGCAGTAGTACTACTGCAGTATACTTCAGTACTTCACCACAAAGGATCTTTCCTTTCACATCATGGACAACTTGTCCGTGCTGATCAGCATTGAGGACTCGATGAAGGGCGGACTCGAGCCCTCCTTGCTTCATTGACTCAATGTCAGACGTACATCGCTTTGATCTCTACAAAGCGTAGAAAACACACCGCAACCATGCGTCAGGATGCTTCCAGCCAATGTTCATAGAAAGTCAAAGACCTTCACAGAGCAAAGAAACGGCAACCGCTAGACCCGCTAGACCCGCTAGACTCGCTAGACCCGCTAGACCTGCTAGACCCGCTAGACATCAGTCTGTTGATTTTGGTGATGCCTGTGCGTTCAATGAGTTCCATGGGTGTTTCCGAATGGTCCTAGGATGTCACAAAGAACGAAGCATGACGGTGATAGTATGTGATAGTTATATAAGATATTATTATAATTATAATGTATCTTACTGTCATTGTCTTTGTCAGTTCTTCCATTCTGACCCATCAAACTGTTCATATCGATTCATTGTGGACTTTCAATTTTCTTGCAAGCCGTGCATTCATTCTGAAAGTCTGAAATTCTGAAGAAACAGCTTGCGGAGACCAGCCATTTCATATGTATACTGTATGCTCAAAGCAACACTTGCCTTCCATTGCTTTGAGATGATTCGAACAAGAAACCAAAAAGACTCAGCATGGGGGTGGTTATGAGTGGCTTTTGAACATCTGTCCAACCATGCGATGCTTGTCGAGGGTAATGGAGTTCCATGTACCATGGTCCCAAGCTCCCTAGAGGTCAAGTGAATTGTTGACCCCGGTTGACCCATACAGTAACATGCTGGGCTGACCACAATTTCGAAATCACAGACTCATCATTACATCCTAGCCGTTACCATCCGTGTCTAGATACTCATGCAATGGATCCCTCTGTGATCCAAGTGCTCCTTTGAATTCTACTATTGGATGTTGTCCTTCTTATATAACATGGTTGTTGTTCCTTTATTCTTGCCAATTGACGTTTTACTCGTTGTAGGAACAACATGGAACAACAGTGTGCAACATACCGCCAAGAAATCACAAAGGCAAAAAGTCCAAAAGCCACATAAAGGCACAAAAGGCACAAACACATACATAAGCCAAGAAGCCAGACTTGAAAACAATCAAAACAGAAAAAAAATAAAGAAGTCATGAGGCCACCCATTCTTACTCTCTTCTATTCTGCATCTTAGTTCTAGGCCACTGCCTGGAAGAGCTTCCAGCACAAGGATGAGACATTCGTGGCTACCTGCGGCATGAGATGAATCCAGGGGCTGAGCGCAGACCCGTCCCTGCAAACAACTACAAGACTTTGACGTCATTCAAAGACAAAACCGTGCACGTATCTAGAGTGTTACGGGGATAATATTCTGATGTCTCATCAAGTTGTGGAAAGGTTTGGCACAATTCAATACAATTCATCTGTATTGATAGTGCAAGCTGCAGGTGAATATGAACACAATGGATGGAGGTTGCCTTGGTGCGAATCTTGTCAATCAAACAAGCACCAGGAATCGGCCATCGCTTTCAACCGCTTCATTGGAATGCGATGTAACACTGCAGGCGGCTGTGCTGGTTTGTCAAAATAGTTGACTCAAGCCAGGAAAAACTGTGAGCAGGAGAAGAGACACTTTCTGCATGCTCAAGTCAAGGCTCTACTATCAAACAGTATCAAACAGTATTAAACGGATTTTGAACGGTACGTAAAAGAAACGCATACTGTAAGTTGCCCAAGTGCATCACCAAAGGTACCTGTAAGAGAAAGCACGACATGTTGCTCTTGTATGATCTTGTTGATTATGCAAATGAAAAAGAAACTCAGCCACTCATTCTGCCACATATTTTTTTCACTTTCCCACTGTCGCAGGTTGTCCACTTCATTGGCCACGCAGCGGCGAGGTTGGAACCTCGCTTTTAGGGGGCGCGCTCTGAATTCTGTCCTCATCTGTGCGAAATGAATCACTTTTTGGATTGTTTTGGATGTCTACAGCATATATTCAAAAGTTTTGCTTGTAGCACGTGGCATCATTTCCGATGATATCCCACAACATGCCCTTGTAGCATGGCCAGAAAATACATCTTGACTGCACAAAAACCACTTTCTTCGGACAAAGCCATGGGCATTTTCAGCCCATGGTCGATCATGTCGATCCTTTGAACGATGTCTTGGGGTCCAAACTTAGGCCAAACCGTGCTTCTGGAGCTTCTGTGTCAACGCCTCCAAACATTCAGCATGTTCAGCTTCCCCAAGATGCCTACACTCTACCTTTAGAGTTGTCCACCTTCTGTGCATGTCACCTATGCTCTTCCTGGTAAAGTCTCAGTATCCACATGGCGAAAGGATTGCATTTTCCCAAGGCATTCCAAGGCCAGATTCTAGCGGTCAAACAATATCTTAGAGATATAGTCTATGGCCGATGGATGCCGATGGTTAGTAGCAAACTTGGCGATGCAAGCCGTCCAACTGCCTTTTTAGGAGCGAGATCAGCATGCAAACAGAAATTCAGACCTAAAACTCTCGTGCATTGCATTTGCATCACCGTCTCTGTATGACGTCTCTTTTTGTCCGTCACACTCAACCCTGCTTCGCACATGATTTACATCCAAAAAATCCACAACGTCAAGCACGATGCATATATATGCAAATGTCTGTACCGTCGTATAATGTGAACATCACTGCGCATGCAAACTATATGTCAAATCCTGCCACGACAGGTTTGCGGGCAGTCCAACAAGCCACACATTTTTCCACACAACAACCATCAATCACCATCAATCACCAATAATTAATCATCAATCATCAATCACCATAACTTTTCACACAATAAGCAAGCAGAAAGCAACAGGATCCACGATTGATCCACAGCCAACGGGTGATTTCGATCCCATGGCCATGGCTCAGGATTTTGGAAGGAGCCATCGCAGGTAACGAGGCTCGAGCACCTCCACGTGGGGATGTGGAACTGTGTGGAACTGTGTGGAACTGTATGGAACTGTGGACCAAAGTGACACCAGTTCCTGAAAGAGTCTCTCAACATGTCATGTCCCCAACGCTGGCTATCCAACGCCTCCTCTTCGCTACCACCCACAGGCACAGAAAACCTGAAACATGGCATACTTTTCAGGAAGTTCGCATCTGTTGGGATTAAACAGCATAAAACTTGTGTTTCACTTGCCATTTCCAGCGTGTCAATCAAACACAATAACACCAAACCCTTGCGGAACCAGAATGCACAAAGCATTCTTCTGCATATATAATTTCCAGCTGTTGCCCAGGTCAAAATCGGGTACCAAGGGACCACAAATCTGGCCATCCCAATATTAAACCATTTAATTTGGAGGCACAATGATTTTGTCCAGAAATTGGAACCTCAAAATTCCGTGGAAATTCCATCATTGTTCCTCTGACGAAGCCAAGCAGCTCTGCAATGTCATCAGAGTACATTTCCAGGAGGCTCTCGCGGCCTGCCAGGAGTTGGGAATGCAATATGTATGTAATATATATATAATATATATACATACACGTATATATATATACACACTTTATTATACATTCATATGCTATAGTTGTATAAATATTGTCATCATATGTCATCATATCGTCAATACTATTCATAGATAGATATAGATAGTTGGACGGATATACACTAGATAGATGGATAGATGGATAGATGGATGGGTGATGATGGGTGGATAGATGGATAGATGGATAGATGGATCGATGGATCGATGGATCGATGGATCGATGGATCGATGGATAGATGGATAGATGGATAGATGGATAGATGGATAGATAGATAGATAGACAGACAG
>Ga0126342_10009190_pt1 | contig 17714 bp, 15 predicted proteins | sample Cyp1metagenome_FD_92528 | JGI IMG/M metagenome (GOLD analysis project Ga0126342, IMG submission 92528) | Coral microbial communities from Lord Howe Island, Old Settlement Bay, Australia - Cyphastrea 1 metagenome | ecosystem: Host-associated > Invertebrates > Cnidaria > Coral ... | reverse complement strand
TAATCTATCTATCTATCTATCTATCTATCTATCTATCTATCTATCTATCTATCTATCTATCTATCTATCTATCTATCTATCTATCTTATATATATTTAAGTATACTGTAGATATCTGTAGACAGTAGGTCCCATTTGCTACTTGGTGGGTATGACCGTTCTTTTTTGAGACCGTGCTAGACTCGACAATGCCGGCATGGCTTTCAACTGAGACCGTAGGGGTCAGCTCAAGGCATTCGAAGGAGAGGATGTGGCACCAGCCAATGCCTCCGGGCACATGTCCCGGGTGAGAGAAATGGCCAACGCACAAGGTCAAACGCAACGAAGAAAAACCAAGGCGAATATTCAAATGTCTCCATCTCTGAATGATGCTGGATATGGGTCTGTCATGGTGTGTCTGAAGACTGGGTGCACCAAAATCTACTGTACTGGTTGATCATTGTCCCCATTGAATCAACTTTTTAGACTAGAGAGGACCCTTTTTTCTGGGCAAACCCAGTGCTTACCCTGTGCGGGTCGAAATCTGGCGTTTCATGTCGCAAGTACTTGAAGTGATGCATCCACATCCGCTTCCTCAACGGCATGCATGGCTGACACATGGTACGAACTGGGACCCCCTTGTTCGAGCAGCTTATCCCAGTAGTATTGGCTTTACGAAAACCAACGGTAAACTATTCGCAGTGGGAAACGCTACCGAAGAATGAGCCGCATACTCAAGATTTGGCATCCGCTATTGTGGTGGTTTGGGGACGTTTGGAAGATATGCTTGCTGATGATTTGACTAATTTTATCTGAAAGCATCAGCCAACAATCCGACAAATCATCCATCAAGTGCCTTGATGTGCCCAGTTTGGCCCAAAACTGCTGTGAATGATTTGTTTATTCACGCCATCCCAGGCTGCCAAGGCGTTTCAGAAGGAGCGTGCGGAGAACAGCAGGCGGCCAGGGCGGTCATTTCCAATATTGGAGTTTCCTTTTGGGATTTCGATGAGGTTGTACTTGCAGAAATGGGATTTGACTATCAGACATGGAATTTTAGCCTCCATTACACATATAAAAAGCTTTGGAATTTGGGGTTCCCGTTCGGAAATGATCTACAGTCATGGTGGATTTTCCATAGTTATGTTACTATGTTAGATCATCAGAGGGTAAGTAGGGTGGTAATTGATAAATAATGAGTTAGCCGTGTTGACAACTGATACATATGTTATAACTTATACTAACTAACCAAGTGATGGTGATTCATGATTAAAAAAAACGGGGCTTGCCAAGTGGATGTAAGTGGGCTACCATTGGTTCCATAGATTGGTAAGTAGATAGGGAAAAGAGCAAAGGGAAAAGCAGGGCCTTGGTGCGCCCATGATCATGATGATGATCATGATGATGACGATGATGACGATGACGACGGGATTATTTAACCACCAAGTGGGATTATGCACCCCCCCAAGAACAACGATGTTTTCTTTATCTGAGCCCCAAGCATGTTCAAGCCAAATATACCGTTGGGAGTTCAACATAATGACTAGTTAACTATTATGGAACATCACCACAAGTACTGTAATTCATCTATAAATGGGTCATTTTCCACAGCTATGTTAAAGTACCAAAGGTATATAGCCATGAGGTACAGTTGCGTTCCGTATGCTGCATGGTTCTAGTGTGGAGAAAATCGGTGGAAGGCCGGTTTTTGCCTTGCTATTCCTCGTTGGGATACTCTGGGGGTAGGGTGCCATTGCCGTCACCATTCGCAAGATTCGCAAGCGCATGAATCACGGACCCTGAGCGTAGAAACCTCCCAAAAAAAGTAGGCAGTAAACACCTAACAGGAATTCCCGAATATTTGTGGAATTTGGAGTATTACACCAAATTACACCCAGAGTTTCCCGTTTAAATCTTTCCCAAAACATCACCATCCATCGAATCCCGGCTGGTGCCACCGTTTTTTTCCAGGATGGCTGGTGCACGCAACGCCGAGCTAGAGGGGATGAAGGACATTTGCCATTTAAAAAAACGGAAAAAATGATGATTAACCAATGGATTTGGGATACCATGGGATACCCATGGGATACCCATGGGATACCCATGGGATACCCTGGTGATATCCAATTTTTCAGACACACCCAGATCTGTGAATAGTAGTGAATAGTATTTCTGTTTGTACCTGTGAGTTTACAGTACAGATATGTACAGATATTTCAACAGGAAACAAGAGGAACCTTGAGTTCGCACGTGGTATTTTAACCCTTACCGTAACTGTCAGTCCATCACCAGTCATTAGGATTTCCACTTGGAAGCTAAGACCGCAGATATGTGGTTCAAATCAGTTCGTTCATCAAAAAGATGATGGCCCCACCATTTTATGTACATCAATTTGTCCAAAAAGGACCCCGATTTATCTCTTCTTATTCGAGGACATGATTTTCATGCACCTCCCACCATATTCGTCACGACATGTCACGACTGACATGTCATGACATGTCACGGCTGATCTGAGCCAATAATAACGACAATGCAGGCTAACATCACCAATTTGTTCCAAGAAATGACAGAAAGGTGAGAATTTACTCGGGTTGATGTCTCGATACTTGTGGCATGGATTTTGTGAATTTTGCCTCGTCTCATCGTTTGTTCTAGATTAGCATGTCGAACGCAGACACCAAGAGCATCTGGAATCCTAGAACAATGATTTGTGGTATGTGTCTGTCCAAAATTTCTGCAACGTTGCCATTTTTATTAGTAATTAAGAAAATTGCATATAGTGCCCCCATGGTAAGCCGTGTAGGACATGGTGAAGCGATGGAAGAAGGACTCGTGAAAAATTGCCCTTTTTGGGGCCGTGACTGGCGGGGGTTTGGTGAACATCAGAGGTGGCAATGGAAAGTCAGTAAAACTCTTTCAAAAATGAAACCCAGCCCATCCCCCTAATATTAAACACCCCAAGAAAAACATTAGTTTAGTAGGGCATTTGCACATCCTTGGGGCGTTGAGGGGGTGTTTAATAGGGGGAACCATCTTCTCAAAATGGGGACGACCCCTGGTGGCCGCCAGGAGACGGAAGCGCGCAAGCAACACGCGGAGGAGCTGAGCCAAAGTTTGCTCCAGGTCGTGGTGGCCATTATAACCACCACATTGTTTGTTGTTTTCCCCGATGTCTTATGAAAGGGCTGGCTGTTAGATGAATGTGAGTGTTAACGGTGAGTTAACGGCTTTAAACAACTGGTGTTGTTCGAAGAAAGGTGGAATCATCGTGCTGCAACGCCCTTGGCAGGCTTCCCGCAAAGCGGAACAGCAGAAACGACGAGAGCAGCGTGCCTGCCGTAGGGGAGAGGATGTGCAGTTGCCGTGTTGGAGTGTAGCAGCGTGGCGGTGTGGAAGAAATGGTGAGACGATGATTTGTGGTAATGATTCGAAATGACTATGATGTATTATGATGACTGTTACCAAGGGTATCACCAAGGAACTCCTAACGATAAAGAACAACGATAAACCATCACTGTCATGTATTGTCATGTCATACGAAGTATACAAACCATTAGGAGTTTGAGTTGCTGGTTTCAAGACTCCAACGGCAAAAAACGAATTAGATAGAGTCTCATAGACTTGTTCTGTATGTTTCTGTTGACATTCTAGGAAGGATAGATTAGCACTTCAACAATCTTAACATGTTGCTATAAATGGGAAGCCTTCTAACCCTCCAGTAAACTAAGCTATAGCTATGGAAAAGCCACCGCAACCTCCACAAAAGGTGCCTTAGGGGAGAAGACCAGAGACCAAATTCAGATGGTCAAAGATGTGGCTCGAGCCCGGCCCTGAGAAGAGTTCCAGGGATGGTTTGGACGTGTTTGGACTGGATTTTCATGGGGAAATGGAAAACATGTTGGTTGAATGGATTTGAATGTTGATTGACACAAGGTCACCAACCATTTTATTGGGATATCATGGGCCTAGTACATTGGATACATGTTTTGGAATCTTTGAGCAATCTTTGGGAACTGCTGAAAATGAATAGGAACTTATAGGAAATACAGACTGAAATCCCTGAAGATTTATGTATTGGCTTTGGGGTTGAAGATGGACCAAGTTAAGACCAGGGATGTAAGAAGTCCGCCAAAGGGCTTGAAACCACAAAGGATGGGAATCCCCGTGGACGGTAACAGCGGGAATTCATGGAAGCTTCAATTAATGGCCTTGCCATGCCTTGCCCATTAAAATGTTATGATATCCGTGTGACATTTTGGGCATACGACTTTTGAATCTTAGTTGATGTCGCGCATATGGGACTTGATACGGCACATGTTCCGTTGAAGAATATGTGAGAATTCGAAGCCGTTGAGTTATCCTCTCTGAACTGTTCCATGAAAATCCTTTTAGCTTCCACGAAACCAATGCTGTTTTCAGACAAAACCATAAAAATCCGTCGTTACCCGGAAAAGAATTCCACTCATGTTGTATCACGTGTTATCAGTGGGAAATGGACGTGGTGTTTCTCCTGTGCCAGCAAATTCCATCTATAGAATCTAATATTTGTTGAATTAAGTCTATTGTCGTCAATTCCCTGTTTGGTGTGGTGAAATGACGATGTTGACTGTTGACTTGAAAATTCCGCTGCGTGCTTCTTGGTGTCACTTGGTCACTTTATTTGAGTCAAGCTGCTCATTGGTCACTATATGTTTTGCAAAGGTCTGGCGCGGTGTTGGGACCTTAACACGGGACACCAAGGGCCATGGGTGGATAGTTTGTGGATTGGCAGTGGCATCACCCGACTGGTTTGGTAAATGTGTGCTTTTGGATTGCCATTCCAGGGTATTCTAGGGCCTAGGGGCGATCTTCTTTAAAACAATTTATGGGAAGTCTGTACAGGTTATATGGTATATATGTTCGAGCAAGGGGTATCACCATATATCACCATCGCTTACTGCATCCCGCGTAAAATACGTAGTGTCATAAGACCAACAACACGGAGAATATAGGGTTTATTTAAAAAAACAAAACAAAACCAGAGCACACAGAAATTAAGGACATAGAACACCAAAATCAAGGATAAAAACAAATACAAACAAAAATACAACAAAAACTGAGAAAAAACAAGATTTTGATTGTGTTTTTTTGTTCTGGTGATTCTTCCTGTCAGGTTGTTTTTTGGTGATTCTGTTTTTGATTGTGATTTGTTTTGCTGAAGCCAGTGTCATAAACATAATGTGAGACAGACAGTGTCCACCAAAGATTGAATATATTCTCTGTTTCTTCCAGATTCTTCCAGTTTCTTCGGAGTAGCTGGTAGCAGCATTGAACCATTGATGCTGTTTGGTGATTTCTTAGTTTGCTCCTGTAGGGAGCTCTCCAACAAATTGAGACAGATTCTCAACAATCCTAAAGGACAAATCAAGTCACAAGCAGCTGCGCATTGAAGGACAAATATATTTGTTCAAGAAGAAGCATCAAGTAACAATGATTTGGTTTTATTTGATTGTTGGTTTGGCTGTTGATTTCCATCCCGAAATGAGGAATGAGATTTTCAGAACCTATATAACTCCCTCTGAAATGGGCAGCTAAGCGAAGCAAAGCCTGCTGGTGGTTTCAACAGATGTTCCGATTTTAATGTTCAACCATAGAAATCGAATGATCCCCAGTGACCGCAGTGACCAGCATGGTGGGGTGTCTTTCGCGCTCTTGGCTTCAAGCAGCTAAGCATTGCATCATAGTCCCGTTTTGTCAAGACGAAAGCTACATGGGTGGTACTGGTAGAGAGAAGCCTCAATGGTTTGACACGATCTTCCAAATTCTTTCAAGGCAATTTCGAATGGTTCCCGCATGTTACCACCCATTCTTTGATACTCAAATCCTCTGATTTTGCCGCCAGCTGGATGGGCGACGATCTGCCCCTGATGGTGAGTGGAGTCATTCGCGTGTTTCTGGTTAAACCTTTGTTGGCCATATCTAAAATTAGTGATGCTAAACCTTTGTGAACGATATGTTGATGAGTTCACACATGTTAGCGTGGTAAACCTGTTCGTGCATATGAAGCAAGAAAAAGAAAGACAATAACCCCGGCCGAACCATTACCCTCTGGTAAACGTTTACATAACTATGGAAAATCACCATTTTTTGAACGGGTAAATCAACTATATATATATATAAATCACCATGTTCTATAGTTAACAGTTAAATTTCCAGAGGATACCAGATGTGTGGCATTGCCATGTTGGGCCGATGCACCACGGCTTCCGTGCGGTGCACGCGGCACTTGCATGGGCGCGGGAGCTTCTCTAAAGGCAGGTTGAATCAGGGGAGAAGCTGTGAGGAACCTGGGTTTTCATGCGGTCTCCAAATGCTACTATTCCAATCTATTCCAGAAGGAAAACACCATTTATACATATACATATATATATATATAATGTATATGTGATATATATGATATATATATATACATGATATAGATATATGATATATATATATATATATATACATTTAGATATAATATATATATATATGTATGATATTTATTTACATACATATATATATATATATGTGTGTGTGCGCGCACTATGATTACTCCTCATTACTCCTCATTAGTCTTTTTGAACCAGCAACAGGATACATATGGGTTATGTCTATATAAGTTATATAGCACCTACGGTACATATATGTTGCTGGTTCCCTTCATGTTTCTTCGTTTCCAGAGTTTTTTTTTCAGCTCAAAGAAGCTGCGCTACTCACCTGCCATGACCCCACACCTTTCCTGTGCCCTGTGGGCCCTTTCGGTGGCCGCGGCCACCGCTTCCAACGAATTTCTGGTGCCCAACTGGGTGCCTTCCAAGCGACTTCGGATACGCAATGCCTGCCAGAGTGAGCCGGTGTCTTGGAATGTCTTGGATGGGGCCGGTGATCACACTGAGCAGTGACCCAAGAGTTTTGGTGGCCTATTTATAGGGAACATTTTAAACTTTGAAACTTATTATGGGAACCTAAGTTTAAAGGCATGACAGAGGGTACTGCTCAGATGACCAAACATCAGCAGGCAACCATGACTCATTTCTTGGAGATATGATTTGAATTGATTTGACTTGGTTTTGTTTTGGGTGACAAGCAGGTGGCCTAAATCAAGCCTATGGTATGGCGTGTTGTTTGAAAAAATCATGGACTATGATTAGTTCTGATCAAACGTTAAAAACATGTGACAAGTCTAAGTCAAGCACAGTTTTAATCTGATATTATATATGCGGTCAAAAAACATGTGAAGGAGCTGCCTCCCACAATGCCACAATGGGTTCCCTTAGGACCTGGCCCTGCCTGTGGGACCTGTGGTAAACCCAAAACATAAACATCTCATTGACCAACAAGGACTGCATGCCATTTTACATCATCCAATATACAGTAGTAGTAGTAGTAGTAGCAGTAGCAGTAGCAGTAGCAGTAGCAGTAGCAGTAGGAGTAGTAGTAGTAGTAGTAGTAGTAATAGTAGTAGCAGTATACCACTGTACTATAGTATGCCCAGTTTACTCATGACTTGTTTCTCATGTTGTCCTTTTTAAATAATGAATTGTAAATCTAGGAATATGTATGCAATCCTGCGGAAAATAAATTTTGTTTCATAGAAAGCAGGAGCGACCCGTCTGTATTTGATCCCCCTCATCTTGAAGGGCCACTTTGAACAGAACCAAAAATTTAGCGGTGGCTCCCGTTTGTGTCACATACTTGTTCATGTGAGGGCCCAAAACCCTGCAAATCAGCAGGTATCATTGATGCAACTGACCTCCCCCATCTTAAGTGCTCTTGGCTGCTCTAAGCCCTCAAGAGCATCATCAAATTGAGTAATTACTTGGGAGCTGATATGAGCAAGTTATGAGTTGAGTCCGTGCCTCTTGTGTGTTAAGAGCATTCAAGAGGGATTAAGAGTCGCTATGGGGAGTGTAAGAGGGATGTAAGAGAGGTGAAGAGGGGTGTAAGAGTGACTATAAACGATTATGAGGTGTTTTAGAGGCACTACAAAGGATTCAGAGGCCTTTATGGGCTCTTTGGAGTAGTTATTTGACTGACCTGCTCCCACCCCAGATAAGGAGGTCACACCCCATGATTTTTTCACAAGGCAATGCTGCTTAAATTTGGGCCACTCAGGGATGCAGAGAAGGGGCTCCTCGCTTTCGACACTTTGCCTTATGAATGGTGTTTTGCATTAATTGAATTGGCGGAACAGCCAAAGTCTGATTCATAACTATTTTTGGGGGTTCCGTGTTCAAGAGTACGAAAAGAACCATCAAAAGGTGGCCGTTCCTGTACCCAACTTTGCAACCTCCGCAGGTCTGGATTGCTCACATGGCAGGCCAGGGTATCGGCCCCGATCTGCAGAATGTGAAGATTGAAGCAAACTCCATGTGGGATCCTAAGATGCGCTTAGAACCACTTAGACCTCTAGGATCCTCTAGGGATTTCCAGTTTTTTTTGGCCTTATAGCACAGGATACAAGGGTCAGGGGGTTAGGATGTTCACGTCTTAGTTGGTCGGAAGACACCTCACAGCTGGTTTGCAGCATGTTGTCTTGGCGGGGAGAAGGTCGAGTTGCTAGATCAGAGGGTCAGGTTTTCTGCTGCGGTGGTTCTTCAAGTGTCCTCTCTTCTAGTCTTGTTTGACAGTGCACGTTTCTGGTCAAAGCCCTTCTGTGCTCTTGACTTTTATCGCAACATGAAACATGGAAGCCACAAGAAGCGGGTAGAAAATTAGACATTTTGTTGGCCCATAGGAAATGCGTGGAAATGTCTTCCAGCCCTTTCGGTGGTATCCCATGGTATCCCTTTTTTTCCAGAGAAGATGTGTAGAAATTTGGATGAAGAAGCCCACCCCAAGCATCAAAATAACGGTGGTAAGCATATGTTAATTTAACGTTTGGTTGCTTTGAATCCCAACATGTTTGGTTGTTTAAATTCCAAATTGCCGCTGGTTACTGTAACTGTAAATGCATGTAAACATCATATGTGGATAGAGTTTGGAGGCTAGGCTCCCAATTTTGGTTGGTTATGTTTTAACATTGCTGCTGGATCTCAATATTTGTTGGTATTTGTATGTAGGTATCGTGGTTGAATCTTGTTGAATCATGTTGAATCCCATTTTTGGATATGTTAGGTTGCTTACCCCTAATACCCTCTGGTAAAACTAACATAACTATGGAACGATCCACCATTTTTAATGAGAAAATCCACTATAAATGGCCATTTTCAATAGCTATGTTTGTCTACCAGAGGGTAATAAACACTCACCAGAAACCATGGTTTAGTCGGGGAATAAAACACATAGTGGAATTATTGGGTGTGTTGAATGTGAATGGGGATGGGGTTACTCAGTATATCCAGTTACAATCGCACTATAATACCATGGCCGGATTCACCAATTACTAGTCCATCAAATATCCCATTCATAGAACTTATATAAATGAAATGAAATTAATAGATATTATCACCCGATTCTTGATAGTTAAGTCTATTATGCTTGTTACTAATCCGATTCCTGATAACTAAGTCTGCTAAGTATGTTAAGACCCTATTGTTCATGATTATATCCCATGTTATCCCTATAAAATCCCTCTTTGATCCTCTTCACACCCCCGAAACGCCAAGGATTTTGTGACCCCCTCCAACTTGTCCAGCAGCTGGCTGCCAAAGACGTTTTTTGTTTTTGTTGGGGGGGGGTAACGTGGTTATGTGGTAAACCCAGTATAATTAATAAACACCATCCCTAATAATAAGCCCTAATATTACCATAATTGGATATAAATTAATAGTAAATACCATCCCCAAACAATCGGTTTTTGAGTGGGTTCACCACATTTTTTTTCGTAAGCCTAAGATGCCGAAGAGGTGCAGTTGATCATCCGTTTGGAAACGGATTTTACGCCACTATTTTTTTTTTTGGGGGGGGATTACTATGCTGGGATATCAAAGGGGTATATGATGGTATATGTTTTTTTTCTTCCGACGAAGCTCAGTCAGGGTTGAGAAGAATTTTTTTTGAATCATAGTCATAGCCACCACAGGGGAAGGAAACTGGTCACTTCGACGATCACCCCATGAGGCAATTCGTGGGATAACCCAGGGGGACCTATCAACCGTAACCAAGGTTTCTAATCAAATCACTAAGTGAGGTGACAGTGATCCTCCCGCAAATCAAGGTAATTATATGGAGTGACCCTCCTACAAACGGACATACGGACATATAGATATATGATATATATATATGGAAAAGCAACGATTTAAGGATGATAAGCCAGGGCAACCATGGCTGTTCCATACATGTATATAATTTATCACTACTCACAATGCGGGGCCTCACCAAAAATATATAGATTCAAAGCACGCACGAGGTTTCCATTCCATGGGATGCTTGAGATCTTCTACAGTGATGTTTTCATTACAAAATTCTGTGAATTGTAAAAACTTCACTGGCTGACCTCACGATAAACATACTTAGCCAGAGAAAACTATCCTGAAATGGGCATAGGCATAGCTATTTCTTGTGATTTGTCAATGATAAATTCAGTATGTGTAAATCCCGAGGGACAACTGATCCCTATACGGTAGCTGAGTGGTGCTTCTGTCTATGGATGTACCATGAGGTACAGTACCTGCAGGCCAGCGACCTATATCCATGCCATGTAGATGTACATGAGGCTATGTGCCTGCAATTTTTGCTGGAACCGATTGCATGTGCATACTGATCCATCACGAAAAATTGGATGGTAATGATGTGCAAAAAAATTGGGAAAACGGGTTTGGGTAGTTTCAACACCAACATGCTTTGAAATTTTGTTTCCCATATGCTCCATGTATGGAATATTTACGAATGTTTGCCAACATTTACCCCATAAATCACCCAAATGTAGGTAAATATACCATACCTGGAGCATTTGGGTTTGTTTGAGAATGTAGGGTTTTCAGTGAAACCCATTCCAGCGGCATTCCTGGGAACCCCGCCGCCTTTTTTGAAGGCACTCGGTACTGGCCCAAGTTCCGTTGCGACGACCGCGGACGCTTGGCTCGGTTTGAGCTAAATGGAGGTATTTTGAATGGAACAATTATCGAACTATTGTGGATTTTCATGGATTTTCCACAAGCCATGGAGCTGATTACTGAAGGGTGCACAGTTTATTTGGTTGGTGAAAGGTTTGTGATTCTCTACTCCTACGTATTTAGGATGATTGGGGGGTGGCAATTTGACTTTCCGTACTTTTTGTTGCAGGGTTGAAACATGTTGTGACCATTTGCTTTGGGATTTCCCAAACACATGAAAGTGGCCTCCAACTCATGAATCAGGGTAGTTGTACACAAATCTGGATGCTTGTTGGTTGCGGGCAGGTGGCTCTCAAAATGTTTTGGTTGAATATCATTTTGTTTGTTAGTTCAATACCACCATTTACTTTATTATTTTATTGCTGTTGGATTCCAGTCCATTGGTCAAGTAAGCCCCAAGACTTTGAAGGAATACCCTCCAGTAAACTATCATAGCTGACATAGCTATGCAAAATGATGTAAAATGACCCACTCATTGATGATGTCCGTATTAAAACTGTTTATAGAATTTTATAGATATGTATATACTATTATTATCATTATTACATATTTCTATACATATATAATATACACACTATACACCCTTTTTCCCCATAGCAAACTCTTAAATTACCGGAGGGTAGTTATCAAACCCCAAATCATTCCTCCCCAGGAAACGGCTGCCTGATTGGCGAAAGTGGCGGCCCCGTTCAGGCCTGCGGCCAGGCGCCGCGGTCCACAGTGGGAGTCACTGATGGGTATATACAAATCACTGGGTATATACACCCTTTTATAGTATATGTAATGTACTGCATGGTACTGCAATCTTTGGCGCTTGCTTCTTAGGCTTACATGTTGTTGTTTTTTTTAACCCAGGTAGTTATCCGTAAGAAACTGCATGGGGGATGATTTGTTGCAAGCATTGGACGCCGCAGAGGAAGGGTGCGCACCCCCTGTCGATACCAAATTCGAAGCAACTTTTGGCTACTTGGCAATAGCGCCTTGGGTAAGTGGGGGCCTGATTGTTACCAAGTCAATTGCCATACTTCTATCTTGGTTAGAACAAAAGCATGGCTTGATTATTATGCTTGTTTGGGTTCCATTGATGTCGGGGCCACCTTGGTTTAGTTCGGGAACCAGCTCCAACTACTGTGGTTGACCGTTTTGACCCATACCCAGGGCCATACCCAAAATCCTCATTCCCACGGTCAACAGTACCCAAAGCGGCTACCAGTATGTGGTGTTGAAGGTACATGGGGTTCTTGTGCTTCCCATCTTAGGGGAAGTCTTGCAACGCTGGCTTGCTGGTCAGACCTGAAGCCAACCCTGAAGAGCATGCTCTTATTAAAGACCTGGACTGTTGGCTATTTGTGTCACCGCTACACCCAACATCAATGTGGGTTGTTCACTTATCCCATCCCTTTAATTAAGAATGACCCAGCTAAATGGGACCCAAAACAAAGGAGATCGAGTACTTGAACAGTTGAACCGTGGCTCTTGTGCTTCCGCCATTCGGCCGCTGAGGGGTGCAAGCGGAAGCATGCAATGGGGAGCAGAAAGGCTGTGACTGGGTGGACATAAGTTTGGTGGATGGCTTCACAGTGCCCTTCGAATTGTCCATTCATGGCACCTGTTACCTGGTGGTACTGGGCGGCACGCTGAGGACCCAGGGAAGGGGCGGATGTTTGTTTTTAGTTTGTTCGAAGTGGAGTCCTAGTCCTCCAGCACAGCTAATTTAATGTGAACATGATGAATCAATGAACTATGGGATTCTGTAATTGCCCTGTTTCCAGAGGAAAATCAATGGCGGCGGCTACTTTGAATCGAGGAACCTGACTTTGCAGAAAAGAAGGAGCCTCACTCAAGTGCAGAATGGCTGAGAATGTCCGCCATTTAGATCGATGATGATTGTTCCCATTTGTACAAATGTATCACCAGGGGATTTCCCAGCTAGCCATGTTATGTTCGATTATCATCGATTACATCCCATTCAACCACATTCAGTGCGATTAAATTCCATTAATGTGGGTAAAACAATAATAAACTACCTATTTGGGAATGGTTACCACCATTTGGATTGTATATTGTTTTACGCCACATTACCCACATTATATCTCTATTTGATGAGTCGCCGGATTGCCACCATTTGCCACCGCCGGACTGCGCTGAGGCTACAACGGATCTGGCACTTTGATCCAGGACGGTTCGATGTGTCGTTCCGGTGGATCATCATGGTGTACATTAATCATTTAATACTATACTAGATGACTAGATGCATACGTATATGTATACGATTGTGCATATATATATAATTATATATACGTGTGTGTGTGCATGTGTGTGTTTATGTATCGGTTTCAACTTTTTGCGGCTTTCAAGGCTGGCCTTGAATACGGCCTGGTGGGGAAGCGTTGCAGCTGAGTCTCATGTGAGGATTCTCAAAAGCATATTGATTGTTCTGGCTTGGATTTGTCACCTGGATGCGGCATTTGACCCCAGGTGATGCCAGTGGCTGATGGTTTATGATGGTTTACTGCTTTTGTGCCACTGATCTACCCAAAGAACAGCTACATGTAGGTTTGGAGTTAGGACCCATGGGAAGATGTCGGAAGAACTGGTAACTAGTACCTTTGAATTCAAGTTGGTAATATATAACTGTAAAATGCTAAGCCATGTTCAGGGCTTTTTGTATGCCCTTGATGGACCCACCTCCAGATTGACTTCCTGCAAACTAATCCTAAGTTGCACATTCCCTTCCAAGATTCAGTCTCACAACAGTTTGTGTTCTTTGAGGTTGGGGGCGATGCACAATTCTTTAGCTTGGGCCCATTCCCCTGTTGATCAGTTGTGAAGGTTTATTGGGACATCGGGTGCTGTTTTGCAGGGGCTCAGTTGAATAGTGCCCAGGTCCATTGGCACTTTAGCTTGGTTCACGTCCACATTCTTGGTGGTTGAATCGTCGTTTTCATGGGTAAGTGTTCATTTGTTTGTTGTTTGGATTCACGGTTGCTGCAGCTGAAAAGCAATGAATTTCCTATACTCTTTTTGGTAACTTCAACTGGAATCCCAATATTTTACTGGTATGTCAATACACGTGTTGTGGCTACAGATGGCATTGTTTGTGTAGATGCCACAGTTTTTTTTTCGTGACGCAAAGTCCCCATGATAGGTACTTGTATGGGCATGGTTCAAAATGTGGGCATACATCGTTAGACAGAGAGATTTACACGGAGAGAGAGAGAGAGAGATAGAGAGAGAGAGAGACAACATATACATGAATATAATGAATATACATACATATGCATATATGACATATGCCTACAATGCACACAGACATCATGTCCCGTTTCATGCCCATGATACTCCCTTCAACAAACGGCCATGGTGTGACGCTTGATGCCATGCCATGCGGGTTGAGGTATCACTGCCCAGCCTTTGAAGATGTGGCAGGCGACACAGTGGACCTGCGAGCCACCATGGGTGGCAAGGTGCACCTGTTGAGATTTCGCATTGCATTTGGAAGGGGGTTTAGCGTCAAATATATATAGGGGATTTCTATACATAACTAGAAAATATGGATATATGATTTATCATGAAATTTCGATAATATCTACATAATATCATATATAACATCTACCAGCCATGGCTTTTTCTAGACTACAAACCATTTGTTTGGTATCAAATGGAGTCAAAAAAACAGCAGCGACAAGTTCAGCTTGTTTGTTTATATGTTTGGGTCACTTGTTATGCTTGGGGTAACCTTGGATAGGTGACTTGTTAAATTTAAGATTCTAAATGTACCATCAATGATATTTAAACGATGATATATTGATGTTTAAGATTCTAGATGTCTAAAATGGGGCTGCTTCACTGTAGTTGATTGCTGATTGGTTGATCGGAGCTGTAGCTACAAACCAACTGGAAAGCTGAGTTTCTAATATGGGGATTCAACTAGCCCTCGGGATGCGTAGTTTAGTACCACCAAACAGCATAGATGTGAAAACAGCCATGGTTTCCCGTTCGTAAAATGATCTACATTCCCAACGGGAGGCATACCCGGAATACCCATGGGTGACTAAAGTGCAACGACTTAGATTTGCGAGCCCCCTCTCTCGGGAAACACCAATTGTGATGGGATACTGTAAACAACAAAAACATGCATTAAGTCTTTTGAAGTCAGTTTCTTGGGATTTATGAGAGCTGAACCACTATCCGTGTAGTGCCATTGTCGAAGGATCACATTGCAGATTTTTCAACCAAGCTGTCGGGCTTGTCGGAAAGTCTCAATTGGAATTTCTTTGCATCCCCGGTAGTCTGAGACTGCAAGCTTTGGTTGCCATTCAATGCTTTGTTCTCCCAAATGTACCCTCTGGTAAACTAAAGTAACTATGGAAAGTCATCATTTTTAACGGGAAAATCCACTATTTCTATGGCCATATTCAATAGCAAACTGTTAGTTTACCAGAGGGTATCTATGAGATGGAAATGCCTCCTCCAGTGAGTTTATCATAGTTCATCCATCCTCCAACCATGAAAGATATGAACAAACGAAACTTGTAAAGTATCTATTTCGTAGGCGCGTGCATGTACATATTTACAGGTACACATACACACGTGTGAACACATATATATATATATATGTATATATATATAATGATAATATGTATTTATTTATTTAAGTACATACATAGCAAATACCAATACCAACACCGTTTATTTCAATCGTATGAGTACATGCAAACAGTCAAACATCATATGCCTCCCATGAATCATAGTTCCATCCCATGAATTCCCAAGAAACCAGGGCCATGCGGCAGGTGCTGGGTTGCTATTCGCCATGTAGCAAGATGACACTGCGACAATGGGACAACGACCTGGCGGTAGGCGATGGCTTTCAGGGCACTCTCTAGGGTCTTAAGGATTAGGACCATTGCGTCTTCCCGCTATGTCTTATGGGAATTCTCCCCTGGTGACATAGCCTTACTGTCTTAGTTTATGTCTTAGTTTCCGTTTCTTTGTTTTTGTCTTATGTTTTGGCGTCCTGAATAGAGCAGAAAACCCGACTGTGAGACGGTGAGTCACGCCTGGAAGATGTTTTGATCACTTTTGATGCCAGGATTTTGAGGACGTAAAGCAGCATAGGCGTTGTCTGAAATGATCGTTAACAGATGTTAACAAGAAAATCTATTAATTAATTGGTTTTAATATATGATAAAAATGAAAAACATAATCAAGCACATTCGATTTCATTGTGATTTCAGCGAAATCTCGAATTCATGATCTATCGAGCTACAGAAATGATGGTTGATATGTTGGAAACCCATTGATTTCTTGGCGACACAACAGGTTCAGGAAATTTTGTAAGTAATCCTAGTAATCCTCATTAGATTTTAAGACATGAGACCCAAGTGGAACATGGGTGAAATAGATCGTGATACGGGTGATGTTCTTCCAGTTGTTGAAAGGTGGCTTCTCAAACATTGGACGTTGTACACCTTATTTATACTTATCATTGAGCATACATATGCATGACCCCATGTCGATGTCATTGACCAAACTTCTCACGCTCAGGGTTAGATGGGATGAGCGTGATCGTCATACATTGATGTTCATCCATTCACATGTTCTGCATGGAGGAATCATTTCTTCAACTTACTGTACATGATTTATATGTTTCAACCTGGTTCCTGTTTTCTTCCCTCATAGAGTACCCGTGGACCCGTAAAGTCTTAGCCATGCAAAATGGAGTGTTTCTCATAGCCGCGCCTGGCAGGACGTTCCCCAAAGGACCACGATTTGTTGCCGTACTGCTGCCCCACACCACCGGTCTCCCCTGAAGAGTGCAAGGCTGGACCGATCAGGTCAACGGAATATGTGGCTCGACATACCCGGCATGCGCGGTGCAGGAGTTCTATGGTGGGATTTTGATAAGCCACAAGATGGTGCCCCAGTTTGTTACTTGGCATATAGATATGAATACACATATATAATCATATATAAATATATCTATATTGAACTAGTTCATGGGTCTTATAATCCAACTTCCAACTGAGTCAGCTAACTTGGTTTAGTTCAGGAGGCTGACTAGGACCAGGATTTATGGTAGATAATGCATCGAACTAGTTACATACATACCCACATACACTGGAGCCTGATGTGAATTTGCACGTAAGTCACGTAAGTTCGACATGTTTGGCTATTATGGATGGGAAATCTTTAGTCTGAACTTTGCTTGTGTGCCTTTGAGTTGAGACTGGTGTTTGATCTTGACATTTTAGTGCAGCGGATCCTGTTTTCTTGTTTCACTCTTCACTTTCATGTTTTGCTTGGCATGTCTCAGCCTGCAGCCTGAATCACAGGCCTCATGAGCTTCTGAGCGCAGGGAAACAAAACAAAACAAACCCACATACACTCATGGACGCATGCACATTTACACACATATACATATACACAAATAGATATGTATATTTAGAAAAAAATATATCTATATATGTGCTCGGGTTTGGTTGCCCGATGAAGTAGGGTGGGGATATAAATAAATATATATATATATATGCATACATACATAATCATACATACATAATCATACATACATAATCATACATACACAATCATACATACATAATCATACATACATAATCATACATACATAATCATACATACATAATCATACATACAT
>Ga0126342_10009189_pt1 | contig 17714 bp, 18 predicted proteins | sample Cyp1metagenome_FD_92528 | JGI IMG/M metagenome (GOLD analysis project Ga0126342, IMG submission 92528) | Coral microbial communities from Lord Howe Island, Old Settlement Bay, Australia - Cyphastrea 1 metagenome | ecosystem: Host-associated > Invertebrates > Cnidaria > Coral ... | reverse complement strand
AATGCAAAGTGACCATGCCAAAATGTAGCAAATACCATGCAAAATGACAGGTTCTAGTTCCAAACTGTTGCAAATACAAGGCAAATGGTACCGGGAAAGAAAACCAAAAAAAAATCCAAAACCAGAAAAAAAAAACAAAAACTATTCCACACCCCTTAAACTTGGATATGACCCTCTGGCTCGCTCGGCCCAGGGCTTTGCCCCAACATCCAGGTGTGATCCTCGGATGGATGAACGAATGGACATGAAAACACATAGAAGAAGATACCATACCACCATGCATGTGTATACATATGTGAGGATGGAATCTGCCAGAACCCCAATTTCATTGGGCATTTCCAATCGCCGAGGTCTTGGAACCCATCTTTGCCTTGGCTGGAGACCCCATCCAGCTCACGCCAGGCGTCCTTTGCTGGAACATCCGGCACTTATAGTTGATTTTCCCATCAAAACCTCCATTTATATCCATTTATCCTTCATTTCCATAGAATTTTCATGAATTTTCAATTGCCATGTTTGTTTACCGCAGAATACGGGGGAGAATATCATGGCCAGTTGGATGGTAGCTGTCACCATCCTGGGTTTCAGGCGGCCCAGTGGATGGGGCCTGTGTCTTCAAGAGGCGCATGATGGAAATGGCCAATGAGGAGGAGACCCAGTGATGAAACATGGCCCAGTGACTGTCCAAAGATGATATCTTTGCAGATAAATAGATAAAACATGATAAAAACACAGAAACATTTGTATGTATACTGTGTATATACATACTATGTCCGTTGCTTGATACAAGAAGGATTAGACCATACAAAAAGAAACATCGCCCAGAAGGACTATGGGACCATCGCAGGAGATGCAGATTCGTCCTGCCACCAATCGCTGCCTCTTCAGTTTGTTGCCACCATGGCTCGTCCCACAGAGTTTCGGAAAGGTGGCCGTGGGGTCGCCCAGCCACGATGGAGACAGGATCCACCATGATGGCTTTTTTTCCCGAGGGAAAGGCGCATGTCAGATGGGGTCATTGGTGGGGATATCATGGACTCAACAGTAGATAGTGAAATCATGTGAAATCCAATAGAAGAGAATGGAATAGAATAGAATGGGATTCCAGCAACAATTATGGGTATGGTATGGGGTCAAATTTGAGACTTAGTGAACTAGACATTTGGCGTGGCCTGTTCAGGTTTTGAGTACCGAGCTCTTTTGCATTGTCCCATTGTCCCCAGTGCCCAGGTTTTCCTTGCTGACCCTCGGTATTTGATCATGCGACAGAAAAAACTTTGGGACATGTTCAAGAGATGCATCGCAGAGAAGGGAAAAGGCGGGGGCAGCCGAGATTTCGACGGCCATTCTGAGCGAACGCATCTGTGAAATTGCCATGTACCGTAATAGCCAGTGATTAATGCATTAATGGTCTCCAGTAAAAGGATCCCAAATGGTTGGTTACTTTGGTATCAACGGTTTACCAGTTTACCACATTGAATTGAACTTTGGATGTCTTTCTGAGGTGCTAGGACCTAGGAATTGATGTTGGGCAGGCTGTGGTTGTTCCCCAGCGTCCCTTGATGAGTCGGACTTCCTCCGTGCTTACTTGGAACAGGTGCCCGGATCAATGGATGTACTGTACTGGAGGATAGCTCAACTTAAAGCGCGGCTGTAAAGGGGAACAGTTTTTTGATACCACATGATACCACAGAATTTTGGGGTATCCATGGGTATCCAATTTGGAGACCCAAATGCCAAACGGATGGCGATTCAGGTCGATTGTATCAACTGTGGCGCTTGTCGCGTTCAGCCCCCCATTTCCAGCTGACTTGTTCGCTACTGCTTCCAGCAAGGTATTGTTGGTCGACCCCTCTCCATTTTTGTGGGTCACATCTCAATTTTCATGGTCAACTCGGTCAAATCCCAATTTTTTGAGCGTTTTTTGAGTGTTTACGATGGTTTTTTCCCATATCTTCCCATATTTTCCCATCTTTTCCGCGTGTTTTCCGCGCGTTTTCTGAGTCCCAACCCACCAGTGACGTGGCCCGTGCCCGTTGCAGGATTGCAACTTGTCCGGCGAGGAGATGCAGCGCTTGGCGCGCTGGGCCTTGGAGGAGTCCAGGCGCTGTTTGTGAAGCACTTCACTGGCTTCACTGGAGTTACCCTCTGGTAAACTAACAGTTTGCCATGGAAAATCACCATTTTTAATGGGAAAAGTCACTATTTCTATAATCCCACCAATTCCCATCATGATTAATTTCATTTACCCTCTGGTTGTTTAACATAGCTATTGAAAATTGCCATTTATAGTGGATTTACCCATTAAAAATAGTGATTTTCCATAGCTATGTTAAATTACCAGAGGGTAGCCATATGGAAAATCACCATGTTTAATAGGTAAACCATCTATTTCTATGGGCCATCTATACCATGGCTATGTTAAATAACCAGAGGATATGTTCACCATTAATAAGCCGCTTATTAAGCCATTCATGGTGCCAAAAAAATATACTAAGCCAGTGAACATATGCTACTAACATGTTACTTATATGGTACTAATGGCATTAATGGTACTGGCATTAATGGTACTAATATGGTATTAATGGCTTATAATATCTTATAATATTAACTAGCTACTATGGTCATAATTAATACATATTAATACTGGTTTATGGCACTTACTACAATTCACCGGCTTTATTAGCTATAAGTACCATAAACCATAGTGAAGCTTGGTACATGAGCCATATATTAAACAATCAAGGGCTGTAATGTGGGAAAAACAATGCCATAAACCCATTTGAGAATGGTTTTTACATGTTTTTATTGCCACCTATTCATTGTGATTTGGGGGATTGTGCATTCTTGTTTTACCCACATTAATGGTATATGAGCCACAATAGTAGATTAAAAACTGTATGATCTGATCCAATTTTTGATGTATCATGATCCCATTTGATATTAGTCATTTGGGATTATTATTACTCGTACCAATCATGATGATAATGTGGTTACTAACATCAAAGAATCCCGAATTTCTAATGTGGTTAAACAACCATCCCCAACAGTTAATGATTCATTAGTCATAATAAAAACAACAATAATAATGGTGGGGATGATTATTACTGGGTTTACCACATTAGTCATCATGTTGATGAGTTGATATGAAGAGTTGATATATACATATAATAGTTCCTTGGATGACATCACTATATGATGTTGATATTAATGGTAATAAATGGTCGATATGAAACACATACATCGATCATAGTACTTAATAGTAGCGCTATTATTTATTAGGAGTCGCATAAAACCATATAGACCCAATTCTATTCATTAATAGCAATTAAGGTGTCCTTCAGGGTTGAGGTTAATTATGGTTACACTGTATAATGGTTAATAGTTAATATCAATCTTGAAGGTAAATGATAGAGAAAATATCCCATTAAAAAAGTGCTTATGTCCGAATTAATAGGGTTTGTCCAACATTATCACACATTTATATCGAGAATGGGGTCAATCATCATGTTCCCTGATACAATGACCATATCTTTGGAGGGGACACCCCATTCTGCTCTGAAAATTGTGATGATTGATGATGACGTGAGAAAACCATAAGAGACATGCTTTTCTTTGAAGACACATGACAAGTGGAATTTTCTTCTCTGAAATTGGAATAGTGACATGATGAATAAAGAGTAATGGCTTGAAGAATCCCATAGAATTGTATATGTGAAAAGAACAATTGTTAATGAGGAACGGACGAATCATCGACATATATAACATATAATTCTCTGAATACATAATCCAATGAAGTAATGGAAACTGTTCCAAGAGAGTCTTCACAGAGAGACTGTTCTATGGACTTCTTGGACGATCTCGGAGTTGCATGATTTGGCGTGTGAATCCTTGGGCACCAAATGGGTCTACCAATGAACATCCCTGACTGCCAGCTTGTTTTTAGGTGAGAAAGCAGAAAAAAAAGGTTTCACCTCATATCCAATGTACAATTATTATAAAACATAGACAGTTGCAACCAAAAACATAAACAGTTGCAACCACAAAAATTGCTACGATTTCTATATCATGACATTTTGATTCTTATTCTCTGACATGTTTGACCTTTTGAAGTGAAGTGAACCTGGGAGCTCAAAAAGACCTCAGTGATGCCCGTCCGAGAGGCAGCCCGACAAGGTGAAGATTTTTTTCGTGGAAGATTTCGTGGCCGAACCTGATATGGCTCTGCGAGGTCCCCTGCAGGGGGTGGCTTTTCTTGGCCGAACCAACCAGGGGAAGCCACCAATCTTTGGGGGATTCAACCAGCGTCTGGTTTAAAAAAACACACACTGGTGATTTTTTACATTTTGCTGCGGATATAAGAGGATATAATGGCATAACTCCTCCAATCAGCTTGGGGTATGTGAATAGGCTGCGGTGAATCTCAACCATTTTTTTTTCAGGGGTCCCTTTTCAGGTTGTTTGAATCCCCATACAGTTTCATTTGGTGGTCTGTCTGAAATTTGGAGCATGTTTCCAACTTTCCACCTTTAAGCTCGGTAAGGTTTGGTGGACAGAAGTATGTCTCGCCGAAACTAGGGCCTCCAAAAACCAATTCAAAAAAATGGACCGACATTTTATGACATGGTCGATGTCCGAGTCTTCCTTTTTCGAACACGCCCAAAAAAACTGTTTATATATATATAAAAGTCATTTAAGTATGTCCTGTTATTTTGTTTTACAATCCCCACATTTTTTTGGGTCGTATGGTTGACAACCAGGATTCTTCCGTTCTGCGAGGCTTAGCGCGCTTCTTGGGCGTGCCCGACGACGCTGAGATCTTGCAGCAGGCTCATTTCATTTCATTTTCATTTCATTTCACTTCTTTATCATCCCATCACCTTTATTCTCATTAGCTTCCCAGTGACGATGATAGTTTAGCTACTATCCTTGCTCGCTGTGTTTGACACCGGATTCCTATGGATTCCTGCAACGTCTCTATATGATAGGCCATTGACAAGGTGGAGGCGATGAGGCCTCATGGATTGTTCTACCCCAGACAGGACCGCAGTCTCATGGAGCCATGGCAGCCATGGAGCCGTGGGATCTGGTTTTTTTTACCAATGGGATGTAAAACAAATGGGCGATTTTTTTAACAAAAGACAACAGTTTGAATCATGCCCCAAAAATCCATAGAAAAACCAGCTGTGCCTGAAGAGTTTGGGGGTCCAAAATCAGCGACAGCTTGCCAGGACATGCTTGAGCTGCAGCATTTCTTGACTGTGGCGCACGATTTTGAGCCACCTGGCCGATGAGTTTCTAAAATGGGCCAGCATAAGAACTCCCACCTACATTGCCAGTTCCCAACCGCCTGCACCTTGTTTCCACCCGATTTTCCATGATTTTCCAGTTGGGTATCTCCCCAGTGTCCCTTCCATTGGCGGCACCATCTTTGGGCTTCGCCATGAGGGAACCTCCAATGTATATGGGGATTTACCCCAAAATCATCCAAGCCAAGCTATTATTCCTTATAATCAATGGGTTCCACCAATGGTTTAAGGGGTACCCATACTTTAGGAAACCTCCATATTTTCTCTTCGTGATACACGTCGTCACGTTGGCAAAGCGGCAAACGCTGTTGGATCTGAGGTTGCGACTGCGCGAACTTCCAGAGGAGCTCCAATGCATCTGGGAGGAGCGGGTCTCGCTGTGGCCGCGGCTGCCCAATTTGCGCCTGGCCGCTCTGGGGCAAAGCCTCCAAAGCCACAGGCCACCTTTAGAGATGGGGAGGCGATGGAATCTACCAATTGGGAGGGCAACTTTTCCAAAGTTGGTATTGATCTTTGTCATGCCGATTGGGAGGCTTGGAGGCGCTTGAATTGAGATGTTGGTTGTTGATGTGGTCTGTACATCAATAATCCTGAGCAACAACTGTGGCATCAGAAGTCACTATTTAGCATAATGGGATAGCATATAAAATCGACACAGTGGATTACCTCGGAACTTGCCTATTATAAGCCATAATCCTGTAGAATCCAAGCATGCTGTCGAATGAACCCCTCCATGCTGTCGATTGTGGGAGTCGCTCTTCAGGGCTTTTAGATTCTCCAGTTGATTGAACATTGGTGACAATTACTGTGTAGTTTGTAAATATGTGTATACAATTGTAATTATCATAGAATAACATATCTACACACATATATATATAGTACATGTATGTAAATACATTATGCTATAGATGATCCACATATCTATAGAGGCACATCTTGCTAGGTGGTTTGACTGGCACCATTCTTCACTTTGTTGCCAGGATGTGGGTGGCACCGCAGTGGTGGGCGGCACACAGCGTCCTTGGTCACAAAAAAAATGATGGTTGTTATGGTGGGGTTGTGTAAAATGACAATTATTATGGCATATTTATGGCTATTATCTGTAGTATAGTACTATCAAATTCTTCAATGATGGTTGTTATTATTACATATGTTCAACTCATATGCTGATGTTATTACTACATACTGACAATCATGATGATGATGTTTTATAACATGACTATCAATACTATCAAAACGTTGAATGGTTGTTATTACTCCAAGCGCCACTCCAGATCCCAGTGGGTGAATCTCCTGCTTGGAGGATCATCCCACGAATCGTAACTGGTCAATAACCCTGGTAAAAAGGCCCCAACTCTTGGACTTCCATTTATAAGTGGCTTATAACTTCACTTAAACACTAACCAGTAACTAAATGAACAGATATATAACTATATATATATATGTATATCTCATTATAATTCATTATATGAAATTCAAACATATTCAATCTAATTGTTCGATCCCTGGATCCTGCTGAGCTGCTGAGGCGGGGTTGTGCAAACCCTGCAGCTTCGCACCGCGCGGGATCTGCCGCAGCGGCGACAACTGCGACTTCTGCCATGCGCCGAGCCACCGGGCGCCGCTACGGAGGCCCTCGAAGAAGGCACCGTGGATGGTCCTGTGGATGGTGAATGATTTGCAAAAACCAACTTGGTTGCTGTACCATGATTCATGGGTTCAGGAATGTTCATGATATAAAAAACGATGGTTGCTGTACTTAGTTGTTAAATTTGTGCCATGAGAAGAATCATGTTTGTTCATTCATATTAACACTTTTTGTTAAAATTATTCATGGGAGAGATTTGCCAAGAACATATGGATGGTCAAATACAATGTGGATCAATGTGGTAAATCCAATTCGTTTTTTCTTGGCTGGTTTTTGAATACCTCCAAATAAAATAATAGGATATTTGGGGTTAAGTCCAAAGCCATGGACCTTTTCCTTCCCCCAGGCCCTAGGGCGTAGTTGTTGAAGACCCTCCATTTCTTGTCATGGGAAAATGGGCCATGTTTCATAGAATTGGATGATGGGAAAATTTACAAAGACCCCTATATTTGATGGTAAAAAAAACATGGTTTCCTGTAGATTTTCCCTTAAACCAATCCATTGACTGTTGGAATAGGTCATACCAGGATCACCAAGTTTTCTGGAGGGTGGAGACTCCAGGAGCGCATGAGACGTCTTCGAAAGTCCTTGCGTTCAAGGGAGGCAGGGCGTCACGGCGGTCACTGGGAATGATGGGAATAGGAATGGTGGCTGTCCCAAAATGACCGAACTTTTGAGGTTGGTGGATCGGTTGGTGGATCATTATGATTTATGTCATGTACCCAGATGATTTGCGGAGTGAAAATCATTTGAAATAGGTTTTTCAGCCGCCTCAAAAGCCATAGATGTTTTGGATCCTTTTTGGAAAACCCCTCCGGCCGTAAGTTGCCGCCACTCCTAGAGGTTCCAGTGATGGCATTTTTCCAGGGGGCTTTTTTCGGCTGCCAGAGATCCTCCTGGGAATCTGTGGGAACATATGGAACAATTCTAGGGAAAACCATGAAAAATCATGGACATTGACGCAAAATCATGGGGAAAAACAGCAGGACCACCATGTAAATAATCATGGATATATATTTTTATAGACATATCTGGAATTTTTATGGAATTTTTATGGACAATGAAGAATATGACCGGATTCCCGATCTGCTACAGCCTGCAGGTTGGCGAGGCCACCATCCGTACGCGAACCCCTTCGCCCGACGGCTTGTCGAGTTAAGGCCCAAAAGCTGGTATTTTAATAACAAGATAGTAGGAAGATGTAGGAAGGTGTGAGTATACCGTATACCGGTATTTCTATCTCCTTACAAAATTAATTCAAAGTATCTAAGCTATCTAATCTATATAATTGATGCAATCGATGCAATAGATCTAATCTATCTACTCAATCTAATCTATGTAATCTGCCTAATCTATGTAATTAATCTACCTAATCTATGTGATCTATCTAACCTATCCAACCAACCAATAAATCAATCAATCGATCAATCCATCAATCTATCTATCTACCTATCTAGCTATCTACCTATCTAGTTATATATATATATGTATTATATCTTATAGTATTTTGTAGGATGTCATAATATTTTACATTGTTTCATAGTTACATAGATATGATTATATAATGATGTATATTAAATCTTTTCAAGTTTTGTGATGCTGTGTTCCTTGGATACTTGGTTGCTGTGTTCGCCCAACCTTGGCACGATCCCGGCGAAACTGTTCGTGTTTCAGCTCCAGCTGTGAAGGGTGCGGGTTTGAAAATAGCGTACTCCGAGAAATTCAGTGGTTTATCATCAGTTTCCCACCTTAGCCATAACTGTTAACTTCGGTGGACCTTTTAATTCAAAGTTTGAGTTTAAAGAAAGTCGTGCCACTTGCCTTTGAGTGGCTCAGGGATTCAAATGAAAGCAGCAGCATGTTTTGACCATTCCTTTCTACTTGGACATGCGACCACAAGCCTTCTTGAAGCATCAGAGTGACAGGAATTGGACTGGGTGAATGACGCAACTAAATCTGTGAGATGCCTCAACCAACGGTCGGTTTCCCGTTGTAAGTTAGAACAGTTGGTGAATTTGCATCTCTCCAGTTTTTACACACTCAACACGTACCATCCCGGACCCCTGACAGGTGCGCATGACATCACATTGCCGCTGACGTCACTGTGCTGTACAGTCTCTGACCACTCCTTTCCCGAAGCGAAACTTAGTAGCTCCGCTAGTCGGTGGAGATGGGGGTACACAGTAGCCGGGTAGCTCTGTTCCAAACTGGACGAAGCTCATCTAGATGATTCCAAGATATTCCAAGTGAGCAACGATAATAGATAGGTGACACAGTAGTTTTACAGGTACCAGGTACCCCTCCTCTCGACACCCCTTTAGACTCCTTGGGTCTGGCTGGATCTTGGCCCTTGAATCATATGGGCTGAGCGCCGGTGTTGGCAGGCGGAAATTTGCTGGATTTCGGTGCTTCCCAGATCTTTCTTCTCTTCGAAACATCTTGAAATCTGTGGAGATATTTTGAGTGGCTTCAGATTTGGAAGGTACATATGTTTTGTCAGCTGTTTTCTGAAAAAACGAGTGGCGGAGGAAAGGCAACCAACCTGGTGTTACCGAACACTGTGCCATGTCAGAAACCTTGCCCTGAATACTTGAACTTGTCAGGGAGATTATATTTCCACCTCATAAGTTTTTTTTTCGTTTCTGCCGTGGCTACAATTCGATGCAACTTGACTTGGGACACGCCAATACTTCTTGTACAGCAGTTCAGGAAAAGTGCCTTGCACCAGTTTTCCTGACATTGACGCTGCGAATCACATTCGCGCTGTCATGTCTTGGTGTCTCAGCTCTACATAGTCTGTAAAGTGCGTACCGCTTGGTCGATTTAGTTGGCGCATCATTCCGGAGAAGTCTTGGATGAAATGAAGATCTTGGAGAGGAAAACATAGGAAAACATAGGAACACATTCTTATTAGCCCAGCTTCATGACGGTCACCGTGTCACCCGTGATTTCAACTGGAAGGTGCTCCGGGCTCCGCTGGGAGGATTGTGGGGGCAACCAGTGACAGATGTTTCGGGATTTTTCAGTGGCGATGCCGTGATGCTTCCAACAGTTTTTTTGGGGGCGCAAACCCCGATCCCTCCCAGCTGGATGGATTGCTTTTCCAGATATCCCCAGAGACTTTGGTCTGCTTTTGCTGGGGTGCATCGGCGCCGAAAAGCTCGGAATGCTGCGGGAGGGAGTTGGGAACTACACATGGACACGTAAGCACATTCACAAACTGTGGCTGGCTCCACCTTTCCGTACCCACGCTACTTACCGCTACTTTCTGTCCATCTACGTGGCGTCCTTTGCTAAAGATAGGTGAAACATGGGTTACCGGTTAACAAGAAAAAAACCAAATTAACAAAGTGATACAAAGTGCAATTGTCCTTTTTTTCACCAGTTTTCACCAGTTTCAGCCAATTCTTCATCCATCATCCCTTTCTAAATCCCGCCACATCACCATCCCATGGGCCGATGGCGCCGAGGTTCGTGGAGGAAGTGAAGAAGCAGTGCGCCGACATGGACGCCCAGTGGGACGAGCGCCAGAAGACCCGCGCGGAGGAGACGGAGGCGATCTCCAAGGTGCGGGCGGTGCGGGGTCGAGTTGTGGTGAAGCTTGAGATCTTCAGCGTTCTTCAGCAACAAAAGGACGAAAACTGGGGATGGAACCTGGAAGAACAAGATGTTTGAATGGCCCAAAGTTGTTGAAGGATGGACTAGTGTGACTAGTTTTTGCTTTGCCATGGTTTGCCGATGGTGGAATTTGATGTGTCAATCCGGTCTGTGCATAGTGAAACATTGGGATGACATTTTCCTCACCTTGTGACCTTGATGAGTTTTCCAGGTCGTTACAGGCTTTTTACCGTTTTCTATACAATCGTTTATCATCAAGAAAAGCACGCTGGTTTCCTACCTAAGAAAGCACCACACTACTCCAGTGAAGGAAGAATTTGCCCCAAATTTGATGGTTCAGAGCCCATTTGGGGGTTTCCAATCCATGCTACCCCCAAATCATCCACTTTATTGTGGGCTGCTAGTGCCAACATTGACACTAGTAAGGGGTGGCTCCCAGATTATCAGGGCTAGCTTGTCTCTTGATGTCTTTTGCATTACATCCGAGAATTGCAAGGCCACAAGAGCTCAACTCTTTTAGATTCTTTTAGATTCTTTTAGGCCATTTAACCATCCATAAACCATCCATAAACCATCCATAAAACCATCCAGCTAAACCATCCACAAATGAAGCATGATTTTCCATCAACGGGGTACCATCCATCCAGCGTACCAGGCCGTGGAGATCTTGGACGCGGACGAAGCGCATGAGAACTTCGCCAAGACCTTCAGCTTCCTGCAGGATGACTGGAAAAACGCTGGTGGAGGTTAGGAGGAATTTCTACCAAACACTACCATTATTATAGGGGATTATGCTAATGATAGGGGATTATACTTCGGAAAAAAAACCAAATTTCTAGTGGATAGATGATTATAGGGGATTATACCAACCAATATATTATACTAAGCCTGGTTGATTGATGATAATAGGAAAACTGTACTACCCAATTGGTCGTGGGGATTATCATAATCCATGAACTGGAATCCCGTGCTTATCCAACCAGGATCAAATGGAATGACATTTCGGGTTTAGCAGCCGCTGCTCAATTGAAGGGTGAGGGAAAAGACGTCTAATTGCATTTTTTCGATTTTGGATGCCTCTCAGCATCCAATTTGAGTTTCTTTGAATTTCATTTTTGACATTTTTCGATCCAAATCATTTGATGAAGCCCTGTGGATTGTACCCTCTGGTAATTTAACATAGCTATTGAAAATGGCCAGTTATAGTGGATTTTCCCATTAAAAATGGTGATTTTCCATAGTTGATCCAACTTGATCCAACCATCAAAGACGCCACGTGATGGTCTCCGCCATTGTGGCACCTCCAGGAGTCCAAAGAATCCTCCCGGGTGTCCAAGGCGGCCGCCGCTCTGGCGAAGGCGAGGGATGGCCAAATCATACTCTGGTGATATATATTGTTGACATATTGATGATATTGGCAGTGATGATGATGATGATGATGATGATGATGATGATGAGGGTGAGGATGATGATGACGATGATGATGATGATGATGATGAGGGTGAGGATGATGATGACGAGATGATGATGATGATGATGATGATGATGATGATGATTATATTAGCCATGATGGTGATGATGATGGTGACATGGAGGAATGGAGGAATGGAGGTGGGGGTTGCCACCAAAAATGGCGACACCTGTGGAAAACCATGTTCTCAGCAAAAATTGAGGCAAACAATGTACAAACTGTCGCGCTTTTGCCTTTTCTTGGTCGTTCATTGTAAATGGAACCTGGATTTTCGTCGCGCCCACTGCCTTCAGCGCTCTTAGGCCAAGGATCCTCGCGTTTTGAGCTTGGCGATGCAGATGAAGATTGACAAGTTCACCAACGTCAAGAAGGCACCGACAGCACCAAACTTGACACGACAGATTGCCATTTTAATGAGGAACATGAGGTTTTGAGCCATGAGATGGAACGGGGTACCCTATGGAGGTAATTATACCCAAACATGGGGATGGGTCAAAAGGGTTTGATGTCAAACACTTTACTACGATCAAGATGTGATTTTCAGGTCTCAAAAACTTTGATGATTAGAGACAGGCTTGAAATAGCAGGGTGAAATGAGAGTTCGGATGGGCACTTTGTCAAGTTGCGCGGTTGTGCTCGCTTGCATTTGATCTTTGAAACCATTATCAACCTCCTACCATCCCTGTACATGAAAACCGATGTAAACTTGAACAGCTATCATGACTTTCTGACCCCGAAATCGTGGTGTGGGTTTCAAAAACTCGTTGCTTTCCGCACCTCTGACTGTGAGAAAGGGTTCAGCCAAACCGATCAACCAGCTTAGTGGAGGCCATGGATGACATGGTCTTTGCCCTGAAGAAAGAACAGGCCGATGAGGTGCGGAAATGTAGGGCGACCAAAAAGGCTCAAAGATGAGGCGACCAAACCCTGGTGTTTTGTTTTTTGATGATTTCTGCGAAAATGTAGGGCAAAAATCAGATGGCGAGTTGAGACCCAGCCGAGACCCAAACTTGAGGTGAAGCAGAAGGACTTTTGCGTGGAAGAGTTCCGCAAGAATCAGCTGCAGACAGAGGACAAGACACGTCCTGATGCTCAGAGATTTCTGTTGACGTTGACAGTGACACATGTGACGCATCACTTTTGCTCAGGGTCTTGAAGACTTCATTGCCATGACTCAGAAAACTTTGATCATTTGCTTTCTACCTGAAAGACACTATGAGTAGAATTACCCTGAAGTAATGCCATGATGTTCGAATGCGGTGTTTGGGACTGAAAACAACTCGTATGTTTTGACCAAAAAATCAGGGCCAAAGGGCCCGCCGAAACATTTTTTTCTGATATTTTTGGTGTGATGAAAGTATTTTATACTAAGACTTACTAAGATACGATTATTGGATTTTCAGATTATTTGGTGTAACAATAGTAACATACAACAATAGAAACACACTACATATATTTTGACAGTAATAAACAATAACAACGCACAACAATAGAAAGATACAACAATAATATACAGTCACAACAGTAGCAATAAAACGAAATAATCATCATAATTAGTATGAATGAATGGAATCGCCAAACCCGAGGGTCCAACTTGGGCAAAGGTACCAAGGAAGCTCTGTTGGCAAAGGAGCAGGTGTGGCATACCCATTCGCTTCCTAACCTGTGCTGGTGTTTTAGCATCCAGACAGAAAGCCCCCCCTAGACACGTAAGGTGGTTCACAACAGGGTTAATTCGGAGTTATGAACGGATATATCTGCAGTGGATGGGTTTATGAAACACAGATAATACTTTGGGGGCTAAGTTTGGCACTTTCCTGCATGGTTCAAACTTGAGGACCCCAAACAATCATGAAAGGCAACCGTGTTCAAACAATCTCAAACATGGGTTTGTCTGAAAATGGGGTTCCTGCAAAATCCGATCGTTTGACACCAGCATTTCCCCCATTAAGATTATCGTTTTGGGTGGAAAACTGTATACTGTCTACTTCATTTTCAGATTGACCCACATCACCCGAATCTGCGGTCGTTGGGTTTTTGGAGGCCATTGATATTGCCAAACCAAAGAGTGACATCGAAACCCTGTGGGAGACCTCAGGGTTCCTGCGCCAATCCGTTTCCTGACATCATGGCTATTTCATAGGGAAAATTATGATAAACCACTGGATTTGGGGGTGCCGAATTTCAGACCCCAATTGACATTCTAATACTCAACAGCCCAAAAGGAATTCTCTACGGTTAAGATGCCATGATACCAGCCCACTTGTTTTAGGTACCTTTATGCAGAGCGGGCTGAACACTTGGTCAGTCACTTGGAAGCTTACCACCCGAGGCAGGGCGAGATCGCTGACATGAAGAAGCAGCTGCAGTTGGCCGGGCAGAACCGTGAGAAGGACTACTGAAAATAGGGTAGCCCTAAAACCACTGGTGAATCGTCATTTTCCTTGTGAAAATTAATAACTTTACAACCGATTTTTAGACACATCCAGTTGGAAAGTGTATGAAAGCAACCTCAAATCTTAGTGTACCTTGTCCTGCAAGAGCAGCAACCTTGAACTTGCCCCTACATGTTCATTGCTTTTGAACGAAACGTTTGTTGCACCTTGTTCAATTGCTACGAAACTTGGAACATGGGTCTTTGGGGCCTATACCTTAGGTACCACCCTCTAAGACTCTAAGCATTCCCAGCTGCAAACCCAGTTTCCAACCATTTGTACTTGTCAGTCAATCCTTCAGCTGGTATCTAACCATGTGTAGCCGACTTCTGACAAATTCATACAAATTCAATATATATATATATAATTATATATATATATATATAATATCTGGATGTCTCCCTCTCTCGATATGTAATGTCCGCTATACAGGCTATGCATTTATAGTAGATATAATAGATGTATCTATTACATACATGCGTACCTTATCTATATATATATGTATATATATATTTATAAATGACATGCATCATACCCAAGCTACTTGAAACAAACCCTGTGCTTCCCTGTCTGCAGATGTTCAGTCGCCGTGGTTGTTGGAGAACCCAGCTGCACAATCCCATCTACCCAAGGCTTCCAAAAATCATCTGGTTGATGGTTGATGGTTGGTGGTTGATTTGGATCATGATCCCACATAGGAATGAACATATCCAAGATTTGAAACCGCCAACCAGATTTTGTTGGTATCCCAAGGGGATATGCCCCAACCAGTTCAATCCATTTCAATCCCCATTTTTGGCGGTTAAATCGTGGTCTAAATCCCATGATTTAATGGTTATGAATGGTTAATCAATCCCACCAATTCCCATAATGATGAATTTCATTTACCCTCTGGTTATGACTAACATAGCCATAGAAAATCACCATTTTTAAGAGGTAAACCATCTATTTCTATGGGCCATTCTCCATGGCTATGTGAAATAACCAGATGGTAATTTCCCAAGTCCTGTTGGAAACTTCAGATCCGTCATCAGATCGCCTCGAGGAGAACGCCGAGTTCCAGAAGGTCATCGAGGAGCAACGTCAAACCCAGAGCCTGCTGAAGGAGGTGACGCGCCGTAGCGCCGCGTCTTGGGAAGGGTGAAACATGGAGGGTTTTTCCATGTTTTTCCATAGTTAAAATGGGATGTTAAAAATGGAAGTTACACTTGGATGGTCAAGACATGCTCATAGTTGTTGATGTTGACATATGTTACCATGCAGCAATGTGGTAAAGAAAAAACCTAAACCATCCCCAGTATCACCGGAAATGGGTGGTATAAATCTTCCAAAATTGGAGGTTGATTGTTGGGGTTGAGCACATTAATTAGATGTTCAATAGATGACAATAGATGTTCATTCTAAAACTGACCACGCTGCAGTTACCTAGGCTCGAAAATAGAATTCAGTAGCCCAAATTGGTGGTTAGTTAATACCAAGAATTGATTTCGACTTGTAATCTGACTCATTACATTTCATTACCAATCTCTCAAATCTGATCAACCAAAAAATTGCTGTCATAGCCAAAAGGCACTGACCGTCCTGGGCAAGTTCTACAACAAGGCACAGCTGTGGCCGATGGAACTGAATACCGCTCGTTGATGGAGAAGGGTCTCAGGGTACCAATTGTGCTACTTCGAAATCAGTTCCATGCCCTGTGCAACTGTGGCTGTGGGCAAAATGGGTCCTTCCAGAAACTGATGGGGGGACTCCAGAATTTCTCTCTCCCGTCCACCGAACAATTCCACCAAACTGGTCTACTTCAGCAAGGGAAAGTGCTGAGGTCCTGATATTTCCCCACTTTGGAACAGTTGAACATTGAACATATTATATATATATTGGTGATAGTCGTACATTTTCGCCAAAAGGTGTTGCTACAATCCGATCTTCACCCTGATCAGCATTTCACTACCCTCAAAACTGCATCAGACATCATAAAACTGATCATAAAACTGCCTTAACTCCACCAGTAACTCCCCTAGATTAAAAAAAACGACCTCGAGAAATGACGCAGGGCGCCTTTCTGCAGGGCAGCCAGCATGCGCCTGAGGTGCCATCTGCACTGCCGGGCCATTGCCGTCATGGAACTGCAGGATTAACCAATGAGGCAGTCATGATCTTAATATATATATATACATACACACATATATATATGTATATATAATGGATATTATAATCCGTTGATTAACAAGCTGATGAGAATTAGCCAGTACAATAATTCGACATGGCTTGGTTCCAGCTTGGTCAAGCATTGCAATTCAGGGAACCATGGCATTTTTTTGAGTTTTGCAGGCACCTGGAGGCTTCAAGGATTACAAGGCCAACGGCAAGAGCTTCGGAGCCCGTGGCCCCAGACGTTGGGGTGCGATGAATGTCTGAATGGGGAGTGGGTCAGAAGTGCGCACCAATTGATCCACAAATTGCTCCTTAGTTTTAGTATTCAGCCATCTATGTTTGGGGTAATCGTGAACCCTCAAGATGGTTTGAAAGTTAATGGTGGTAAAATCTGCAGGAAAGCATATTTTTGGATGGTAAAGCACTGTAAAGCACTGTAAAGCCATGGTTTCGCGTAACATTTCCCTCTCAAGTGACACTTGTCAGGGTGGTCTTCAGAACTGCTTCTCCTTACAATTTTTTTTTCGGATGAACTTTAGATTCACTCATTCCCGTGGATTTAAAAGCATTTTATAGCACTGTTCAATGATTTCCCAATTTTTATATTTTTTTTTCCAGATTTTTCCCAGGTTTCTCTGTTTCTTCGCTGTTTTTCTTCCCACCAGGTGATGTCCATGCTGCAGCAGCTGGTGGAAGATGCAAAGGCCATGGAAGCCGAGGCCGTGCGCGCTGAGAACAGTGCCTCGGCAATGGGGAGATGGTGAGGAACTAACAATTGGTGGATCTAATTGGGAACTGAGAACTTTTACACATGATGTCTATATACATGAATGATTATGAATGAGAATAATTGATAGTAGTAATAATGACACTGATAAGAATCATGTATAGATGTATATTTTTATGTATACATGTATACACAAGAGTAGACATGTATAGACATCCGTAATTTATAGTATATAAGTTATATAAGCAAGTGGAGGCACGTAGATAAACGCCCTTTGCGTTTTTGCGCATTTTGGCAAATTTCTGGGGTTGGGGGGCGGGGAGTTGGGGGGGAGGGTGGGGGGGGGGGGGTT
>Ga0126342_10009188_pt1 | contig 17714 bp, 14 predicted proteins | sample Cyp1metagenome_FD_92528 | JGI IMG/M metagenome (GOLD analysis project Ga0126342, IMG submission 92528) | Coral microbial communities from Lord Howe Island, Old Settlement Bay, Australia - Cyphastrea 1 metagenome | ecosystem: Host-associated > Invertebrates > Cnidaria > Coral ... | reverse complement strand
TTCGACCCGATGAAGCTACCTCGACTGGGAGTCCAGGGTCACACGCACTCAAAAGCAGTTCAAGGTGCTGAAAAGCACGGAGCTGAATCTCATGTGGCTGCCTCCGGAGCAAATCCAAGGGAGGTGTACCACGGGAGCAGTATGTATAATTTAATGCACACACCACTACATGCATGGCCCTCATCAAAGCTTGGGAACGAAAGCTACTCTTGGAAAGTCCAGGATCCACAGGTGCATTTGGCCAAAAACTGGGCAAAGGCAACGGGAACAGTGCGGTAGAAGGGGCTTTGGGCCCATCACATCGGAGAACCAGGGTGCTGGCAAGAAACCTACTAAAAGGGCTTCTGCATTTCAAGGCTTTTCGGCAAAGGCTCATACACCAATCCGTGAAGGAAAAACTGAACGAAGAAATGTCAGAAGTCCACTTGGTATCAGAGCTGGAGAAAGGTGCCGAAGTTGAAGAGGAACTTGGCCTGGAAACACCAGGCTGCGCATCGCAAGACTCAAAAGCTTCAGGTTGTGTCTTGCTGTTGAATTTAGGACCTGAGTGTTCAAACCGCCCAGGCTTGGTTCGTGGTGCATGTAAAGGTACAACAGGAGAATCAGCTGCCGAGGCTTTTGCTGTTGGCTTCTGATTGGCGCGCGCTAGGTTGTGTCTGAGCTGGCAGGTGGATCTGGATTGTTCCCCCGCCGCTTTGGCTTTGGCCTTGGTTTTGGCCTCTGGACTGCGTTTTGCTCGCTGCTTGACTTTGGCTTCGGTTGGGCAGCTTCGGATCTCTTTGTCGCCAACACTTCCTGCTCCTTCAGCACAGCTAGGGCTGTGGTGGCCCATTGTTGGGAGCAAAGTGGAGCAAAGGCTCTGCGACCTCCCGTTGCAGAAGCTCCGCGGTTCATCCATAGAGAATGAGGAGGATCTTCGAAAAGGCCCAGCATCCATGCAACTCCCCACTGATTGCCGTCCATGTTGGCTTATTCCAGCATCACGGCAAGTAGTGCCGTATGATCCCTCACTGCACCCATGTTGTTGTCCCGCGCTGCCTCGAAAATATGAGCTACGCTCCACATCACCAGACCCAGTTCTCGCTGTGCACCAAAGCCTCCATACCGTTCCAAGTAGGTCATAAGGCTTGTGTTGCCCACATTCCCTAGGCTGTCTGGAGGAGCTGTCGTAGGACTCTGTCTGCGGTGAATTGCTTGACACGCCTTCAAAAAGAACTGGCCGTTCTGCTGGGCAAGCTCCCGTTGCAATCTCTCTCGCCCGGCTGCACCTTTCACCCCCAGTCCGGAGGAACTGCCTGTCAACTCCGCCATGGGATCCGATGAGGCCGAGCTGAGGTGAGAGACGAAAGAGACCAAGGCCCTGCTCTGCTGAAGTAGTGCCTCTGCATAGGGATGTTGAGTGGGATCCACTTCCAATGGACGGCCGTCCACCTCCGCCGTGAGATCTATCGGCTCGTCCTCTGGCAAAGCTCGGAGGTGTGCTGCTGGCGAAGTCTGGAAGCTCTTTGTCTTGGGAGGTGGACCTATCTGAGAAGCAAAGCTTGGGAGCAATGGAACTGTCAATGGAGATTGTCCCAGGACGCTTGACACTGGGGCCGCTGCTCTGCCGGTTGATGGAGGCCTTATAGGGACTGAGGGCTGAGCACCCGCCATGTTCTGTTCGAAGGCTTCCTGACGTGCAGCAAGGCGATCCAACTGTTGAGTCAGAGTTGGCAAAGCCCCCAACAAGGTCTCGACCCGATTCTGCAGTGATGCCACCGTGGCTCTCTTGGGAGCAGCTCTTTTTGGCCCTGGCGGCTTGCCTTTGAGCGAAGTGCCAAGATGCGGGATACCTCCAGGGGTGACAGGTACCGCTTCTTTTTGGGCCGTGTAGTAGTCTAGCCTCTCCTGTTCTTGAGCTGCAATCCAATCTTGGGCCAGACCCAGCACTTGAGAGGGTATCGGGATGGCATGATGCAGTCCTTCTTCGAAGGAAACGGCTTCGTGGTGTGCTTCTTGAGCTGGCTGAAAGTCCATCAACAGGGTCTCGGTCTGAGCAAAATCCATGTCCACTAGGAGGACCTCCGCTTGAGTATCCAGATCCAAATCCTGATCGAGGTCCATCAGTCGGCAGACTACTCGGCAGCATGGGCCTACCAACGCCTCCTGACCAGGGTCGATCATAGCTGCATAGGAGTCCAAGACCTCGTCGGAGATAGCCAGGCCCGGGAGTGCAAGAAGAGCTCCCCCCCTCTCTGAACAACACTATAGCCGCCTGCATGTAGATAGAGTAGTCCTGATCGTCTGCAGCTGGCCACACCAAAATCTTCATGGTTGGAGGGCCATCGGCCAGGGACCTTCTTGGGATCAGCGCCATTGATGTTGTGAAGGGAGGCGGGGTCCGGCTCCTTCACAATAGACGTTGGCTTCAGACAATGATGGGAAAGAGTGGCACACCACGTTGCTTCCTTCCAGGCGTCCTGTGATCCTGTAGAAATCCGAAGCGTTTGACACTCTTGTTGGTGCTTCCAATCCAGGTGCGAAGGATGACGTAGACCTTTGGACGAAGTGGAAAGCTCGGAGATGCTCGAGGTGTCCTGACTCTGCCTTGCAAAGTGAGCCCTGCCCAAAAGCCTGCTTCCCAAGCTCTCTTGGCCCTGAACTCAATGGAGGAGTCTCCGGCAACCAACGACTGGCAATCACGAAGAATCCAATGAGGCACCGGAGGAATTGTCTCCGCAAAGGAGTTGTAGTCGCTGTAGGCAATCTGCACTGGCTGAGTTCTGATACCTTGGACCTGAGGGGGCGAAGGTTCCTCAGTGATAAGTTCAAAGCTATCTTCCCTGGCTGTTGACGATACAGCTGGGGCAGCGGACGCTGCAGCTGGTGCTCTTTGCTATGGGCTATTTTCAAGTGCAATTGAGAGCCTATTCAAGGCTCGAACCCAATCTGAAACCTGGTCAAGAGGATTATCACTCATGCAAGGGCCTATACCCTGCAAGCCGTTGTCTGGCCCGGAGGACCGCAAGTTGGGCTGGTGCCCCGGCAACTGGTGACGATTGGTTCGATGGCACAGAGAAAAAAATCCACAGGCAAAGGAGGAAGCATGTGAGAAAATCCAGGATGAATCCAATCAGGAGAAAGAGAAGCCAGGTGGAAAGGGAAGAGCCCGAGCAGTGGATGGGACACTGAAGACCCCAGAAACCGGTCAAAAAGCCCTCGCGGATTAGGAGGAACCCTTGAAAGAGCTGCTGGAGCCCCATACGCGCTTGAGAAGAAAAACCGGGTGCAGTCAGAGCTATTTGCAAGTAGGATAATGATGATAATCCATTGGACTTGATAATTAGGGATACTCTATTTTCAAACAAACCCATAAAGATGAATGGCGAACGGCTGTGGTTCGCAGCGCCGAGAATCAAAACGAAGTACCACGCCCCTGTCCTCGGGGAGCAAATGCAAACAGTTCATCGGCTGTTCACCTGGGTTTGTCTAGAGATGGCTACGAAATCCCAAAGTTGATCAGGGTAGACACTGGAAAAAATTGCCTACTAGAAAAAACGTAAGATTCACCCCTACTCTCCACACTGGAGAAAGACTTAAGACACTGCGAAAAAAAAACTTAAGAATCTGCACTCTAAACCTTTTTGCAGCTGAAATCTTTTATTTGTACAATATTTGCAGGGGTTTGGCACTTAAAAATGCATTTGGCATCATTTTAAGGCGTTTTCGCCTTGAGTTAAAATCTTTTTTTATATTTGTATAATATTTGCAAGGTATTGGAATTTAAGTGTGCAATTTGCATGGTGTTTAAATCGTTTTTGGCCTTGATTGAGTCCCTTGTTTGCACCGTGCTCGCAGCATCTTGGAGCCAGCATCTGTACTACACATGGTATTATCTGCAGTGAGAGGGGCAGGACAGACCCCACCAATTGGTTTGTACACTCTGAACCAAGAAACCTAAGGCCTTGGGCACCCAGTCCATACACACCTTCTGTCTTGAGCAGGAACGTTCCGACCACAGTCAGTCTTACAAAATGCAGTTTTGGTCAAGGTTTTTAGATGTCACTTTACGGCTTAGTTGGAATTGTTTGGGTGTTTTTTGGTGCTTCTTTCAGTCCGTTTTAGGGATGCTTATGTAGGACGTTTGGTTTAGGTTTGATTGAGGGTTGGTTTGTGGCCTGTTCAAGGTTGCTTTCGGGCTCAGAAAGGTTTAGTTCTGGAGATAAAAGGATGAGAAGGGTAAAGGATCAGGATGAGGAGGGGGGACCAGGGGATCAAGAGCCAGGGACCAGAGGACCAAGGGACCAGAGCAAGTCCGAGCAGCCCAATTCTTTGCTATCTCCACAGCTTCATCTTCCACACCTCACTGTGCATTCCAGCCAGCTACAGTGACTAGCAGGTGTCACCTGCATGAAGTGCAATTGAACCCTTGAACTGTGGCATCCTCCGCCATATCTAGGACCATCACGTCTTCGTTTCTCTTCTGGGTTCTCGTGAATGCCTCGGTCGACCCTGTTTCGGTCTTACATGCAGGGCCCTTGAAAAATCATGAAAAAGTAAAGCGAGTCCGCTGCCAGATGTTTTTCACCCACTTTATGGGTTCATGTAATGGTTAACCACGGACAAACCATGATGAAAGCCATCTGAGTCCACCAAACAAATCCAAAGATGCTCCCCCTGTGGGCCCGTGGCTCTCGTTTTTTCGCTTGGGCGCAGTCTCCTCAGGGTGGAATCCCCCTCGCCGTGGGGGACATGGCAGTTGTACAACACGAAATCATTTCGGGAAAGCTCATCCCTCAGAACCGAGCGTCATTCCTGACCATGACATGTGAAATGACCTGAAATCCTCAAAAAATTGGTGAGTGTCTGTTCCACATTCCACATGTCAAAAAGCATCACCCATTTGAACCCCTCCTCGCGCGTCCGTCGGAGCTCACTCAACTGCTTCCTCTGCCCCAGGAGGGCACAAGCTTTGAGACCATAGGGAGGTGGGGATTCATGCGACGCCCAGGATGACCTCCGGACAAATGGTGTTTATGCGCCCTTATTGTTTGTTGCGAGTTGTTGTTCGCACCTATTAAGACATCAATAATAAAGCCATGGTATATCATTATTGCCATCATTCTGATTGATAATGAAGCATTATTGTTGCAGGGAGGGTGGCGTGGCTTCCCATAACTCCCATCCCAAACCCAGAAGCTAAGGATGCTGACGCTGGTGCCAAGGACTCGCCCTTCCAGGACAAAGGTTCCCTCAACGGCCACTTCAATGAGCATCAAAATTCAATTTTCAAAACATGTATACCCCAAAATCAGACCTCGCTTACAACTCTTCAATTTTCTCAACTTACAACTCACACAGATTGCACACGCCTGGAAAGCAATGGTAAAAATGGACTAGGGTGGGGTGGGGGGGTGGGGTGGGGTGACAATCACGTTCAGCTGCACGTACACACGTCTGGAATGCGAGGGGAAGATGATGGGGGGTGGGGTGCGGCACGGTGGGGCAACAATGGCATTCAACTTGCAAACACGTGTGAATGGTCATCTCGAGAGTTGCAAGCGATGCAGAGACAAGAGGTTTCCAAGTTGAGATCTCCAAGTCCCGCACTCCAAGGCAACAATGGCAGCTGCTGCCTCCCAAAAGGAGAGGGATGCCATCACACAAGCTTAAAAAGACCTTCCAACCCCCCAGAACACTAAAGAAATCATGAACTGACAGTTGTTGGCAGTGCCTCAACAAGATCCCTTGGACAACAGGGAGTATGTGACAGCTCACTGCAAAATCGGGCGCCCCTTTCACTGAAGCAAAAAGTACCAGAGACTAACGAGGCAATTGGTTGGCGCTTGCGCCCTTGAAACACTGGCGATTCTCCGTCTTGGCTTAGCCAACCTGGCCCCAGGCTGATTTGCCAGCTGCACACCTGTGGCTGGACCCCTTTCACGCGTTGCTATGCGGACTCGCCGACGGCGGGATTGGCTGATATCTGTCTATCAGCCGCAGACTTGGATTGGTGAAAGGCCAGCACAACACAGCCATCGCTGTGGACCTGGCAATTTGGAGCAATGCGGCTGGAAGGGACGAGTCTCAATTAAGGATGGCGGATGGCACCATCTGAAGTTTCCACGAGTGTAACTAAATGTATGCAAAACAAGTGGCTGCACGGAAGAATCTAGATTATTAGCCCACCTTCATGCATTCATCCAAATCAAGGACTTACTATTTTCCCCAATTTTCCCCATATTTTCCCATATTTCCCTACAATTTCTATATTTTCCCAACGTCCATGCCTTCCAAAGAAGCCATCCAGACTGTTGTCCCCAGCGTTGCCATTGCCAACCATGCTCCAGGGATCCCACGCATTCACCAGCAAACCTGGCTTCGCTTATTGGCGCATGGTGCAGAGCTCCCAAATATAGATACACATAACACACAAAACATATTTAGACATATGTAGACATACACATATTTTTTTAATATATACAAGATGTGTGTATATGACTATTTTTCCTTATGGCTGCCAGAAGCTAGTGCTGCGGCCACTGCAGATAAATTATGTCTTTAGATGTCTTTAGGCTTCAAGTTTGAACCGCGAAGGCCGGGCCTGCGCACTTGCCAAAAATGGAAACCTTCATTTCCATGGCATGCCTTCGGAACTCCGGGCCTACCCCGACCTCCCCATCAATCTCATGTTAATGGAGAGTGTGAAAAAATCCTTCTGCTAGACCTGCGCAAAGGGATGGAGGGTCTCTTTGAGCTAGCTCGTGCGCCAGGTTCCATCGGCTGATCAGCCAATTCACGTCTGCTGTCACTTGCCAGCATCCCAAATGGGGAGTCATCTCTGGGATATTAAGCAGAAGGAGCCCGGTTGGTTTCTTGCTGAAAGCACCCGAAAGGGCTGCAATAGCGAGGTGATCAAGAGCTCGATGGTGAAAAGCGATAGCGCAAGTTCCCCGTGAACAAGTGGTCCAAGTCTCGCAAAGCCAGCGATGCCAAGCCCCATAGTGAATATCTCTGTCTCGGATGATGCAAGGCACGCACTCAATGAGAGTCAGTACAAGCCTTGCCGCGTGCCTGTGACCAACTCTCACAGGAGGCCCACACTACAGCTCGTTCACGTACTCCACGAAGCCAGAATTCACGCACAGAGTCTTTAGAAGCGTCTCCCCAGTGTTGATTTATAGTAATCTCGAGCGACACCGTGTGAAAAAAGAACCGTTGTGCTTCTCCTGGATAGCGTCCAGGAAGTGCTAAAAATCACCTCTTCGTCGCCTGCCTGAAAAAGCTTGAGTGGAAAAGCGCTCAGGTTGTGGAATGCTCCATGCACCAGAAGCCTTTTCCTTCGATGAGCCCTTGTCGTGTCGAGCAAAGCTTCATATGACTCAAGCTCTTCTCTCATATCCGATCTCGGATGCGCTACTCGATGCAGGAAAGTCCACGCACAGGGCTGCTGCATATAAAGAAATACATCTCGTAGGTCTTGATGACATGGAGCCAAAACAGCCAAATCATCAGCGCTCAGCTCCTTCTCCATGTGCACCAGAGAAGCTCCGCAATGCTGCCAAGATATAGGTGTCAGCGTGATGACATTCTGAACAATGTCAAAGGTGTTCTGGGCCTGCTCACCCTCAACCAAACCAAGGTAGATCGCCTCGATGGGTCAAGGTCATAGTCCATGTCACCAACGGGAAGAACTGCAGGGAGATGAGGACCTTCACCTTGAAGAGTAAGATACCATCATGCTTGCGATCCTGCCCCCGGCACTGGGTGAACATAATGTCTCCTCTGCAAAAGTATGCCTCTACACCCGTTGGAACCAAGTAGATGAGTTTTGAGCTTCCCATTCGTGCGATATTCGCGCAAACAAGCACCACAGCTTGTTTGGTCAAAAAGCCGACGTACATGCGAGACAATCTTGTGCTTCTTGAAGTTGTGGGCCCCCAAACCTCCCCTGGTGCGGAAGCATCGATCACACGCGATGCATGCATGGATCTCGGTTTGTGACTCACCTGTCTGAACGTGGTCCTTCTGCACGCTGCCCTCCACAGTGATCAGGTTCTCCTGCTTGAGGACGTCAATGAATCTCCTATGCAACGCATGTACCAGTTGAAGGTTTCGTCTCTGCCGGCAAGCATGCTCTGCTGCCCTTAGCACCAGCCGCTTCCAGCAGGACCTGTGATGTCGCAATATATTCTCCCACGCCCCAAAGTTCACGTCAGGGTCACGAAGAGCGCACGCCATGCGCAACTGTCTCCACATCCATCTGATGTCATCCTCTATCATTGCCCGCCAAAGGCCGTCGGCTTCAAAAAGCCCCCACGGTACAACGTGAGCACAATGATACAGAGTCCCAATGTAATGTAGGCGTGCCACCCTGAGAACTTCGGTGGGAGAACCAATGCCTTTTGTTGCTAGCGCTTCTTCATCAGAAACTTGTTCTCGACAAATAGCTGAAGAAGCCGTTCGAAAAGCCTCAACAAAGCGCTGTGCACATAGCTTTTGGAAGGTTGCTCCTTCAAAGTCCATGATTCAATACCATAGCAAAAACGACTCATCACTAGGCTCGGAAACAGCTCTCTCCTACGTCTCAGAGAGGGTTCTGCAAAAGATATCTTCTGTGCTGGGAGAAGGTCTGCTCCAACCAAAGGAAGCCATTCTCACATGCAATCCACAGTCCATGGCCTGAGCGAGGACCAAAGTATTTTGTTTTCATCTGGTGGCTTCCAGGCCCTCTTAGTGGCATGAGAATCTCCGCCTTCCCTGGTTGCAGGTTGGGAGTGAGAGCGTGCCCTTCACAAAGACAAAGAAGTATTCCTGCTGCATGGCCTAGTTTGTTCTCTAAGCCCGTCGCTGTCGAAGAAGAGACGCATACACATGCGTCATCCATCCACGTTGGTCCTAAGAAGGGACCGATTCTGGAATCTTCATGTCTCTGGGCAGCGCAAACATGTAGACTCTCTCTGATGAGGATGTCCTCAGCCATGCCCAATCTGCGCAGCTCATCTTGGAGAAGATGCAAGATCTGACTCCATAAGTAAGAGAAAATGACATCTGCGAAACTCTCTCCTGGACGCATCCCGAGCTCAGTCCGGCAGAAGTCCCGTCGACCTCTGATCTGGAAAAGGGTGTCTACATGGAGTGCTTGAATTGCGTTTCTCATGTGCTGAGATAAACCTGCTTGACTGAATGCATCTGGTTGTCCTAGCAGTAGGTGTAAATCTCTCAAGGCATCCTCAGGGCAGCTGCAGACGAGCACACACTTTGCCCAGAAGCGCATCAGTAATGGGTCCACCTATTGCGAGTTGCCGGATGATCCTGTAAAATGCCTCCTTGAGGTCCAGGTACACCATTCCCACGCAGTCACCTGCTGCAACCTTGGACCGAAGAAAGGCTCTGCCCATGTGGGCCCCAAGAAAACCGGAACCATTTTGTGGCCTCCTAGTTGCTCTTGCTGGAGAAATCTCTCAAACAAAGAACATTGAGTCACGAATCGTGTGGTGTAAAGCTTTCCCCAGATGACTTGATGCCAGCACACTTCTGTATGATGATGGGTCATTTTGTGGCCCTTTAGATTTCCACAACGGACAGAGGAAACCTCCTTCGTGACTCAAAGCTTCCTGGCCGTGTGTCATAATCTTCAGGGCTTGACGAAAGGTCTTCTTTGCAATAATTTGGGGAGCAACTTTGCAAAAGGCTGGATGTAGAAGATCAGGTCCAACTGCTTTGGTGGGATTGATGCGCAGAAATGAAGCCTCTAGATCACAAAGGCGAGGAAATTCATCAACGTCAATGTTGAAGTGTGATTGTTGAAGTTTCCTGAGGTTCTCCCACCAAAGACAGCGCTATTTTGCGGACTGAACTCGTACTCCTACTTCCATGTTTTGGCAGTTCACATGCTTTGCCCTCTTCAGACAAGTTATGGTAGAGTGTTCACCTTCAGCTTCTTCAGGTTGGAGGGTCCAAGAATTGGCCGCAGGGTGTGAAGGATTTGCGACGCAGAGATGTTGTGGTCCATTGTGTCTCTGATCTTCTCCTTCTTTGCGTATTGCAGGCCCTTCCTGGGCGCTTTGGAGGTGCAATGAAGTTGATCCCATCAGGAAAAGCCTCCAGTAGCACATGAGTGCTTTGAGAATGATATCCTCTACGCATGCATTGAGCCACTTCACGCGTCAGATGTTTTCGCAGCTTGCTTTTTGCAGGAGGCACTGCAATTCGAAGATTATCCCCAGGATGTAGCGCGATGAGGCTTTGATCCTGGACTGGAATCGAAAACCCATTCCTCCACATCAAGCACGTGTCCTTGACGTACTTGCAGTAGTTGGTAAATCCAAGCAAAACCAAACTGTGCTTCCCTGCCTAAAAACTGGACTGTTCTCGTCATTTCTGGCGCCAGTGATGGAAAACTGTTGTGAAACTCAACATCGACTAGGACCAGCTGAAAAGTCGAGCCATGATTGGTGTCATTCTCAAGTTGCGCAATGCATGGAATGATTCCATTCAGATATTGATCTTTGGGAGGTGCATTCATGCGGTGCAGGTGCAAAGGTTGATGTTCACCTGCAAAATTCAGCCACATCGCTATGAAGCTCCTCATACCTTCTCCATCTAGGTCTGCATGACAAAGGCGCATAGTCCAAGGTGTATATCATTGTTGAAGTGCGAAAGTCGTCTGCAGTGCCCAAAATGCTAGAAGACTCCTCACTCTCTTCAATCTCCATGTCACCGTGATGGTCTTCAAGAGGATCATCTAGGTCCCGTGCCATGTTTGGATTGTGGATGACCGCTCGTTCTCTGCCATTTGAAAGTGCTGCAGTTCATCCGTTCTTGAAAAGCGCCCGAGGCCATCAAAGAAGTAACATCTGAAGCATCTTCGTCTCCAGAATGAGTTTTTGTTTGCTCGGACGTCCAAAAAGTCAACAATGTCCTGAGCAAGAGGTACTTCAGGATGATGTCGAAAAAGTTGAATCAGCTGGCGTAAAGCTGGACCTTTCTTGATGGGACCAGTTCTGCAATGGGTCAACTGAATGGGACACCATAGATGATCTCCCCCAATGGGAATCTCCTAGAAAGGAGCAAACTCTACCTTCTTGACTGTGGAACCTCCTACTGTGCGTGAAGTCGTACAACAAGATCTAGGTCTAGGTTGCCCTGGAACAAATGTGCCTAGTTCCCATGCAAGAGCAAGTTCTCAAATGGAAGCTGCCACAGGGAGCTTAAATGGTGGTTCTTGAATGATGCAGTGGCTCCATCGCAAAAACGCACTCTCTGAGCCTGTACTCTGTCTAGGGCAAACCTCCTTGAAGTCTATTTGGCCGGCACTCCAAAAGCCTGCATTTAAGGCAAAGCATGCGAAGGACGTCCACCACTGCCATCTTCTATGGTATCGTCTTCTTCCTTCGGGCCTTCTGTGCGCGGCTTCTTGGGTCTGTGTTCTCCTTCGATGAATGCAGCTTCTGCCTTCTTCTTCATCTGCTCCAGGATTTTGGCCATGAAGCTGATGTTCTCCTTGATGGTTTCTGATTTGTCCACATGATCTATGACATACTCGTCTGAAATGTCGATCAAAGACTCCGCATCGCTCTGCTTAATGGCCTCCCTTCTCGCATCTACATCCGTTCACGCATCCTGAAGGTTCCACCTGGCTTTCTCTGCATCCTCTGAGACTCTGTGCGTGCGTCGCCCATTTTCTGAACTGCTGCCTGTTAACCCTTTTGTTAATGTCACTGGAAGATCTGTATTGGCCATGATTTGTTGCACCTCCGTGGGAATGGGCTCGTCTTGCTTTTTTAGGGCACGTACAAGTCGGTGAAGTTGTTTCTTTGTCTGAGTAGGTGCCTCTCCCGCCGTTGATGCGTTGCCTGCCGAATTGGGGTCCCAACGAGGATCTGGCGCAGGAAGAGGAAAGTCCTCTTGCTTGCAATTCTTCTTGCCTCCATTTCTTCTCGGTGCTTTCTTCCTCTGAGTGGCCCTCGGAGACTGATACCTGCTTCTTGGCTGACTTCTCCAGAAATCGTCTTCTTCTTCCCATCCGTTCTGACTCTCTCCCTTCTTTGACTGGCTTTTGGCCCTCGCTCCATGGACATATGAATTGTCGATCCGATACAGCGATGCCACATCACATCGCAAGTGCCGCATCGTAGTGCCAGCGCCTTGTTGGGCCTCCAGCACCATGCACGCCTCCAAGGTTCCTTCTTCGTTGCTGACATTTCCTTGCGGATAGCTGCCAGAAGAGTTGGATCCTTTGAGTGGTGACGATGAAGCACTTGATGCAATTTATGAGCTGTGAGTGCGAGAGGGTGGACAGCCTCTGCCTGTGGCAGAACCAGCGATACCTCGCTATCGCACGCTTGCGCCTCTCTCGCCTGCGCCAAGAGGTTGTAATTGCGCTCCCCGAAAAGGGCCACCAAGATGACCACAATGATGAAGTGCATACAATGCCCAAAGCCAGGAAAGATTGTAGACAACGTCCAGGATATTGCGAGAAAGAGGAACCGGATGAGCGATAGTGGTGGTCACCTGCTCAGTGTGACCAGAGCACAACGCTTGCAACAGCGCTCGTAGCAGCAGCGCCGGAAAGCCCGCGACTATCGCCGTCGCTCAGGTCAGATGATCAGCCGGGGGTTTACTATCCCTAGGTGTAATTAAACCTTATGTCTAAATATATAAATATAATTATATATGGCCCCAATTGAGATCAATTGAGATCAATTGGGATCATCTCAAATTCACATGTATATGTGCGACCAGCAATCATTTTTTCATGCTTCCAAGCAGCTTGTCTCCGCGTGCTCTTCCCCTTCTGGTGTGAAAACCTTTCAGGGATGGAAATTGCGGGTGGTTGAGGTTCGGGCACCGAGAAATCTATATACCCTCTATCTACAGACCCAGGGCCGGCCCATGCCTGACTAAGAAGAAAGCATCATGGAAAGTCAAAATAGTTTCGCACAGTATGCGAGGCGCCACGTGTTTAAAAAGACCCAAAAACGTCAATCTCACACAAAGAGAAGCAACCCAGTCTGGAATACGAGGCAACTCGAGGGTCTCAATCTCAGGATAACGTGCCTTCACAGGCTCTAGAGATTCCTCAGTTGAAGCCACCAGCTCTGGAGTCCAATGAGCCATTTCGCCATTTCTATTCTTGGCAGAGTTCTTGGCCCTTGCCATTCTCACCAACCCCCAAAGGCCCAAAAATAAGGGCAAAAATAAAGAGAGCAGGTATGCATGGGGGGTGGAGTTGTGAAAGGTCTGATTTTACAAGGTGTTGCATCGTTGGTGTGGTTATGAGATCACGCATTTCTACAATATGCACGTCTCCACCCCCCAATGGGTACCTCTTCTGAAAACAAAAATATGCTTTCTATCGCGATGAGTAGGATTCAGTCCTCAGGGAGTCATAGCTGAAGTTGCCTCCAAGAAGAAAAGCAAAAGCGCCACCGCCAACTTGGGCCAAGTAGACCCGCTTCAGGTTCTTTTCCTTGGCGCAGAAAAAGACGTATTCCTCAGGTGAGCACAACCGCAGTCTCGTGCCGGGCCCGTGGGTGTGGTAATTCCAAGGAATTATTGGAGGGTCTCCAAATGTGACAGGACGTCATGGTGAAACTCCTTTCTTTGAAGAATTTCCCTTGTCGTGTTCCTTGGTCTGCTAGGTTCACCCGTACAGAATCTGAGATGAGTTGGATTATATGAGTATGAGTATACTCTGTCAAGGAACCTATGAAAAATCAACCAGTAATAGATCATTTCCTGGGTTCCCCAATCAATTGTCCTAAGTCGTTTTTCAATTACTGGAGGCTTGAAGTTGTTCAGCGTGCAAGTTTCCCACATGTGGCTCATCTTCTCCACAAGCTCTTCCCTCTTTCCCTCATCATCGCTGAAGAAGTACCTGCTAACAAAGCATTCGAGCCGATGAAAACGGGGGGCATGATCACCTTGGTGTCATGGGGATTGTAAATGCTGTTTATTTGATGTATTCCATATGTATATATATATATATATATCTATATATATATCTATATATATATATCCACATTCCACATATATATATATATATACACACATTCCACATATATATATATACATATATATATATATAGATATATATATATATATACGTGCGTGTGCACACGTGTTGTTGCATATTGACCTAGATTTTATGTGCATATATATATATATATACATACAGACACACATATGCGTTCGTGTTTTGTATATTTATATGAGAATTTTGAAATTCACATGTGTCCAGCTTGTCATAAGTTTCTCATTAACATACCATGAGTGGATTTTGGATCTTTTCAGCTCCCTGGTGATGTCATCCTGTTTGGGCAAAAAGGCTCAGAATGAAAACCCGGCCATCCAAATGTAACAATGTAGTAGAGGAAACAAAATATACCTACCTATAAACATCTGACTATAACTGTGGATACACCCAATCGCTTTGCTGCAGAGAAGGCGCTGATAGTCAGGTTGCAGTTGTCGGTCAAAGGCAAAACCAATAACATTGATGACCTCTTCACAAAAGATGCAAAGAAAACAAGACAACCAGCAGAACTACATTTGTTCAATCGGGCAGCCCTAGAAAAGGGAACAAGATACAAGAAAGCATGGTTTTTACCTCCAAACACAAGGGTTCTTGCTGTAAAATAGAGAAAGCTTCACTTTTTGCAGCTTGGACGACATGAACTTCTCTGAAGGACACGCCGTCATTGGACATCGGAGTCTTGCAGTACATGGCAATATTGGGCATCAGCTTCTCTACCGTGCTATTTCCTCATGGCAATCAATGAGTGTAGGTGTTCCACCTTTATACTATGTATCAACCTTTCTTTGGACCATTGTGTGACCTTGTGGAAGATTAAAGCCATTCGAGGAACATGAGAATAAAGATCAGCTAAAAATGGCTAAAAGAAAATAGAAACATGAAACTGTTGGCCATCTTCGCCGTCACCAACCAAAACCAGTTACTTAAAAGCAATTCTTTTTGGGAACTGAGGAAGGGATGCCTTAGGCCCTGGGCAGCTAGACACATCTTCAGTGACTACCCGCCCGCAAGTCGTCCAAGGTTCCATAGGCTCCAGTGGCATATCCTTGGCTGGTGCTTGCCTGTGTCATTGAAATTCATCACACCCTGCCAGGAAGCAATATGTGAAAAAGTAGTGAAGAATATGCCAATATAGTTGGTCACTGGTTAATTGGTGTCATAGGACCAGGGCATCCAAGTTGCCAAACTCCTCCTTGAGTTTCTCTTTGTTGTATCGTCTCCTAGTGACTTCTGGGGGAATGCATGCTTCTGGTGCTTGGTGGGAACGATACCTTCAAAAACTTGGAGGAACAAGTTGGCTTATGGTCTCATAGTCCGGTTCAAGAGCTTCCCCATCCTACTTGAAGTACCTTGAAGTATCCTGAGCTCCTTACCCACCCATACCGCGACGGCTCCTCATCCCAATGTTCACTGGCTCACGCTCGCGCACCAAGCGAATCACGTCCTGGAGATTGGAGCCCTTGGGGTAGTACACCGTGACCTCGGCTGCAAAGCTAGAAAGGAGAAGGAGGAAGATGTGGTGAAAGAGCGGTGCGTGAGGAATTGGGAGATTAAAAAAGGACAGTAAGTCTGATAATGCTTATGATGCTGATGGCGACGATATAGCGACGATGTTCCCTGGGGATTGAGCCATGGCAAAACTGCTTCCAAGAAAACCAGCTAGGGATGAGGGAAGGGGAGTAGTGAGCTGTGAAGCTTCACTTGATTGGCGATTCCAACCCGTGCCCCTTGCTAAAGCAAGAGGGGCTTCAGCCAGCAGAATCTAGCTTTCGTGAAAGAACAACTCCATCCGAAACGGTCTGCTTACCTCATCCTCAAGGCTGAGCCAGATGCACACCCACAGGACCAGTCATCCTCAACAGAAATCCAGCTACGAGCTTTTTAATCGCAACAACTTTAATATACGCTATTGGAGCTGGAATTGCCGGGGCTGCTGGCAGTAGACTTGCCCTCCAATTGATACTCATAGAGAGATTTAAAGTTCTACTCATTCCAATTACAAGACATGGATGCCCTGTACTGTTATTTCTTGTCACTAGCTCCCTGTGCCCAACTCTACCAATCCCAAGCCGCCCTGGCCAAGCAGCCATCTCGGCGTGTTTCATCAGGTTGCCGTTGCCCAGCTCGTGCACTGTCCATTCAGGGAAGGCATAGCGCGGCTCGTAGATTGCACGAAGGGTGGCAGCTTTCTCCGCCAGCTGCTCAGGTTCCATCTGCAAGTCCTGTGCGCATACTATACGCATCTATATAATTATGTGTGCGTATGTATACATGTGTGTATATGTAAAATGTACATATGTATGTTTTGTGGGGGCCCCCGTGTAGCCGTATACAGTATACAGGTATAAATAAACTTTTGTAGGTAACTGCTGAACTGCTGGATATTATTGCAACCACCTGACATCCTCAGCCAAGCGTCAGCCTCCTGAACCTCTGAGCCTGTACCACTTGCGAGGCACTGATGTGTAAATGTAGATCCCATGGCGAAGGGGCGCAAACCACCCGAAACGATGCCGCCAAAAGAGAAGGTTCACTGCTACTGGTGTGAAACAGAACGTCCAAGACCCAGTGCAAGACGTTCCAAGTGTTTCTGTGGTGAGAAAATCTTCTTCTGCCAAGTAGTTCCGGGACTTAAAGTCCTCTGTTCCAAAAAGTATCAAGATTTGTTGCAGGGTTTGTGGGTCTCGGTTTCGATCTTGATCCACAGCAGTCCGGGCCATAACACGGAACAAGACCCGAAGAGAAACGACCCAACTCCGAAGGTATTCATGTGGCAAACCCAAGGCCGCTACCATACCTCATTCACGAACTCTACCATTCACAAATTCTACCACTGAGCAGCTTTTCACAAATGGTCTTAAAACGTTGAAAGCAGTGGAAGCCGCAGCCTCTTCCGCTTGGAATTCAATCTCTACGGTGCCCGCGAAGGGGTTGGGACCTGCCGCGACTGCCACAGAAATGCTACAGAAATTTTGGAACCATTGAAGAGATGCAGATTTACCAGAAAAAAATGTTGGTAGTCTACTGGCACAATCATTTTGCGAAGAAATCATTTGGATTTCGATCATCCCCACATTGGGTAGTATCATCCATCCAAAGAAAAAACTAATAAACGTTATGATAATGATTCAATGATAATATAATCCCCAACTACCCAATAACAGTGGTATATTGGCTATATCCAGTATAATCCTCAACCAATAGGGGTCCAATGCTGTTTCCCTTCTGGGTGGCACCTCCAGCACTAGGACCAGGCTCTCGCAACCTCGGTTTTTCAACTGCGCAGCTCAGCGCTGCCCTCTTGTAGAGACATAGCAATGGGAAATCAATGGGAACAAATCACCATTTCAAAAAAAAGGTGCCAGGGGGCCACAGAAAAAACAAACCTGAGAAGGGAGGAACGAAAGCCAGGGGAGTGCGAAGGTGGGTGCGAAGAAGAAGGAGAGGAAGAGGGAGGATGCGGGAAACAGAATAGATCGAGGAGAGGTGGTGCCAGGAACGCACGAGTTTTTGTCTCGCTGCACCCTTTACCCAATTGTTCAACCGTTTTACCAATTTTAACGCGAGTTCTCTATCAATTTATCCTTCCATTTCATCAATTGTTCCAGTGTTTTGCCATGGTGTTACTCGATTTCTCCATCATTACCCTTATGTTACCTCAGTGCGTCTAACGCTTACCCAAATGCACCTCCCA
>Ga0126342_10009187_pt1 | contig 17715 bp, 10 predicted proteins | sample Cyp1metagenome_FD_92528 | JGI IMG/M metagenome (GOLD analysis project Ga0126342, IMG submission 92528) | Coral microbial communities from Lord Howe Island, Old Settlement Bay, Australia - Cyphastrea 1 metagenome | ecosystem: Host-associated > Invertebrates > Cnidaria > Coral ... | reverse complement strand
TTTTTTTATATATAATTGTATATGTCTATATATATGGTTTTGTATATACATATTTAAATATATATATATATATATTTAAATATTTATATATATATATATATATATATATACATATATATATATATATATATATATACATGCATTTTACAGTTATACACATGTATACACATCTTTTGGATAAGTGCCCAAAGCTAGTAAATCCAAATCTTTGTATTTCCATTTCTTGCTTAATAAAAATCCAGCAACAATATCGTTTTATTTGAAATATAATCCAGCTATTACATTATAGTTTCCATTATATATATATACATACCTATTATACAAAACCAGTGAGCTTTTGGTGAATTAAAATGCAATACTCCTGGGGTTTTCTTACATTGGGGATCCCCAAAAGCATGGGTGCCAAAATGCTCTCATGTTGGATGATTTGGTGTACCCCCATGACTTAGGAAACCTCCATACATCGCATATTTCTAAATGGAGATTCCATATTATATGAGACACTATATCACCATATATGGCATACAATCACCACATAGTTATCATATATGGCATATGTTCATTGAGTGATTATGGCACCATCACTCAGCACAACGGCATTCCAAACCATACATTATATGGCAATAGTCACACAACCACCACGTAATCACCACACAATCACCACATAATCACCACAAAATCACCATATAATAATCAACATATAATCACCGTTACTCACCCAAAAACGTCTCATGTGTCTCGCGCAGTAAGCATAGCCGCTACAGCGTTTGGCTGCGTTTGGCCCGGGAACCCAACTGGGCTGTGTCATGGGTCAATTGTGGTGCAGATATGTATATATATATATACACATATACATATTTTAACGTATAATGTGCATATTACACACATATATATATATATATATACATATATATATACATATACACATATTTATATACATGTTCATTATATTTCATTGTTTTCGTTTTGTCTATTTATTCATTTGTTTTGGAATTATCTCTTTATCTACTTATTTATTACGAGGGGAGTACAGCAGCTGTTTATACCACCACTTTGTTGATAATTGATTCACTTCAAAATACTTCTTCAATTATTCTTCAGATTTGACATTTGTTGTACATCCGAAAAAATGTGCGATGTATTGCCATATGCTCCTGTCTGGGTATGGGAATTTCTCTGACCTGCTTCCCTGATGATCATTGCAGTACCTCCTGGAATACAGGGTTTCAAAGACCTTCTGGTGCCTGTCATAGAAGTAATTTGCGTTCTTTCTGTGCAAAAACATGATAGATGCAGATGACATGAAGACAATTTCACTTTTCCAAGTGGCTTTGAAGTCATGATTGAGCGCTACTCATGCATCGATCACCTTTTGCGGTTGTACCCAGTTCGAACAGCCTCCAGTTCTTTATGGGTTGCACCGTAGTTTACGGCCTCAGATCAGCGATTTCTCTTCCTGTTGGATGGTCATGTTCAGCATCGACCGCATCATGACCCAAGGGCTTGGGTTGTCCCTGTTCGTGGCTGAGGGCCAGTGGCCAGTGCTCGCAGTGTTTTTTGGGCAACCCCATCTATGTCCAGCAACTCTGAAAATCTTGGTTTACGGGATGCCCTGGCATTTCCCAGTTAACATAGGTCCTCAGAATAGCCTTTTTTGGATGAAAGTAGTGAGTGTTCCAAACCTGATTGAGGCAGGGGAAATGTCTTGGTTGGGATGCCAATTCCTACCATAATGCATATACATTCTGATTTTACCCATAAAAATGGGATAGCATCTGAACAGACATGAGCAGAGGAAGGACCAATTGAACTTTCTAGTTGGCTTATATCATAACATATATCCCAATACATCCCAGTTCACGGGTTTAAACCTTCACACCTAACTGAACTTTACTAAACAGACAATTCCAATTTAATTGGAACCATCCGCAAAATACGCTCGTTGATTGGTGATTAGTTCGGGGTTGGTTACTACGCAATTCGGAATTTTTATCCTCCGTGAACTGGAAATGCTGTGTTCTTAGCCAACCAGTATTGAACACTAATGTGGTTAAAACATGTTAAAACAATAATAAACCACCCATTTGGGAATTGTTTGTACCTCCTATTTGTGGTGAAATTGGGGGTGCTTTATTATAAGATGGTTAATTGTATGGTTGATTCTATTGTTAATTATTAATCATTAACCATATATGGTTGATTAATGCAAATGGTTAGTTCATGGAAATCAGTATTTATCAATCATATATGATTAGTTATTAATCAACAATATAATCATTATTTATGGATTTAATTGTTAATCAACAATATGATTATTATTAATGGATAATGAACCATATGGTATAATAAATTATTCATCATATATGAACTGATAATAACCATATATGGTTAATTGAAAATAACCATATTGATAACAATGTTATCATTATTATTATTGGTTTTATTGTTTTATCCACTACTCCAATGGATCATCCCAATAACAACGTTTCTGCGTCGTTTCTTCGCAGGACCATTACCAGCCTCGGTGGTGCCGAATATGGCGTGCTGGGGAACGTGCCGCGGCAGCGTTTGAATTTTACGTGGGATGTGTTTGGCTAATGGAATCTGTTCCACAAAGCCACAGCAAACATCAGGACACCATTGTTTTCACTTTTGATCTTGAGCGTTAGAACATCATATGAACGGCCATGCATTCACTCAATCTGTGAATCCCGTTCGGAAAAACAAACATGATGTGTTTTTATCATTTGAATGTCCTCATTTCCTGTAACGTTTTGCTTAGACCATTTCTAGGACTTAGTGTATGATAATTTTCTAGTCCGATTGGAAAAATCACCGCTGCAGGATTTTTGCCCCGATCACCGGGCAGTAAGTGACAGGCTTCATGTTGTTCGCTTTGGGAATGCCCATCTATGGGAATTGGGTACCCTCTGGTAAACTAACATAGCTATAGAAAATCACCATTTTGACCAGGTAAATTAACTACAAATAGGGTATTTTCAATAGCGAACTGTCAAATTACCGGACGGTAATTGTCTTTCGGGATGTTGAAGACAGCTCAATTAACATAGACCCTGAAAATAAACAATTTTTAGTGGAAACCAGTCTTCCAACCCCTATCTGCCAGGGTCTATGTTAGTTTAGCAGAGGGTGATTGTCCCAAAAGTTACAAAAAAAATGTTTCAAGAGACCCGGATCCAGGTGCTTTGCCTGTAAAAGGGAATACAGCCACGATTACCGGAGGCTAACAATGGTGAGTAACTAGCCAGTACATCAGCACTCTCAACCATAATTTTAGGGGCCCATATCCCAACAAACACGAGGGTTTATGTCATTTTATTTCACCATGGTTTTAGCAAAACCATAAAAGTGTCATCTCTGAACTGCACCCCCAAGAATTGGATCTCCTTCTTAAAAATGGGGATTTGACTATTCAAATTCATGTTTTTCATCAACCAAGTACCTGTAAACCTGCTGGTCAATCATCATTTTCCCCATGAAAGTGGTCATTTGTTTGTATACAACATTTTGATAGGCCCGTATCAAGCACCCTCTGGTAAACTAAGATATCTATGGAACAACATCATTTTAAATAGGTAAATCAACGAACTAAATTTCGAAATGGTTAGTTTACCAGAGGGTATATCAACATGATCAACATCAGCAGCCCCAGCGTTGCCAGGTGATTACCGCCTGTTTCCTGACTTTCTTCTCCTTCACGGTCTCTAGACCTGGTGGTCGGGATGGTCATCGGAAGGTTAAACCAACTCCACCAAGGTCTAAATGGATGTTTATGGTACATCGAACTAGTTAGTGGGATATAAATTGTAGATAACTTTGGTTAAACCACTATATCTCTAGTTCTCACTATGATTTATAAACAATTTTATATAGTGAGATGACCCCCCCCGGTTAATGGCAGAAGAAGCCTCAGAAAAACGGTTGTGTTTTCTTGATTGGACATATTGGGATATTCTGTGAGATAGAAATTGAAGATTTAGCATCTGTTTATTTCACATAGCTATGAAAGCCATGGCTTTGCTGGAAATAGATGATACACATGATGATTTGCCGAATTTAAACATGGTGATTTTCCATAGCCATAGTACATTGCCAGAGGGTAAAGGGATAACAAGCTAATCTTGTTCTTGACATAGGAAAATCCATTGGGGATTCTCATCATCCATGAACTGGGAATCTTGTTCTTGACCAACCAGCAAGCGTGAAAATTCAGGATCAATCCATTTTTTGTTTGGGATCTATATACCATTACTGGTTGGTGCTGACTGGAACCATGGAATTCTATGACTTTCCATATATTGGGAATTTCATAATCCCAACTGACAAACTCATATTTTTCAGAGGGGTAGGTATACCACCAGCCAGATTATGTTTGGATTCCTACTATGGATTGGATGACCATAAACGATATTATGATATACAATGTTTTGACCCTAGCATATATATGAAAATCAGAAACTCATCGATAGGTTTCCTGGTCGTTGTGGATGTCCAATTCATGGACAGTCATACTGCATATAGATGTATATACCCTCTGGTAATTTAACGTAGCTATTGAACATGGCCATTAATATATAGTGTATTTTCCCATTAAAAATGGTGATTTTTCCGTAGCATTTTTTCCCATTGTTGGCTGACATGTTTGCCTTCAGAAGGGTTGGAACCGGTGATCACCAGTCCCACGGATCGGTCCCGAAAAAATGTCGTTTCGTGATGTCAAGTATAGCACCTCCCACGAAGATTCAGAAAAGCACATCCTACTAAGACTGGGATAATGGTACATTGGTACATTATTTTATATTGTTTTGTTTTGATCTCTGTTTTTGATTGTTTGTACGCATATCTTTGAAAAACACGCCTGAAAAGAAATGACACCCGAATGGTCGCCCTGTAGATTTTGTTTCATGGTTCTTCGGGTCATTTTTCCGGGTAATTTCTGCCGAAATCGTTGGATTCAAGCAATGTGTAGTGGAAATATGCGGCTGTGTCTGAGAATAGGGTATATTAATCATGGTATATCCCATTTTGCTAGGGAAATCGTGGTGGATTTTGAGGTAACCTATTTTTAGCGAAGCCCAAGCCGGCCCACACATGATTTATATGTTCTGGAGGTCAACATCTACCATAAATCCAAGACGTTTTACGTTAGCGTCAGAAACCTATCCCTATGTCATATCCTAAGGTTCCAGACTCGCTTGGGTAAATCTACAGGACAAGACCTATATAACATGGCGATTCCTCTACAATTTCCCAAGAAAACCCATCCCATTTATGGTTATATTCCATTTTCGTTGGTCAACTCCTTTTTTTGTCAAATCCATATGGAGGTTTCCTAATTTTAGGGGGTACCTGCCAATCATCCAAGTTAAACCATTTGTGTATTGAAACCCATGTTGTTTTTTTGGATCCCCTATTTCAGGAAACCCCTATATGTTTGTTATATTCTGCTGATGAAAAACTCATGTTTTCGTTACTCCTATCCGTCGATCCCGGGTTACGGGTTGGTCCTGGGAGCAGTTAGACTCGAAATTTTCCAGGTCATGTACTTCTTGGACAAGGAGGTCCTGGTTCCAGTGGATTTAGCATGACAAAAATGGGATTTGGCATGCGTAACTAAGGGAAATGGGGACAAAATGGGGATTAAGTTGAACCAACATGTATCTGACTTAAATATTACTGGATAAAAACCAACAATATTATGATTTGTCTTCAGTTATGTCAAGAATGGAGATTTAAGTAATTAGGAGAAATGGTTTATCCCACGAATCGTAAGTAGGTTTGTTCACGCCAGTTATATGTGGATTAAGCCTAGTTCTTAACTAAGTTGATATAATATATACATAATAGTGGGATAGTATAGTGAAAGGACGTGTTTTGACACCTATAATGGCAGTATAACACGAATTATACTGGGTGTATTTAATGGGGATATAGTGGGATATGATGTAATCTACAGTACAATGATGATATAACCAGGTTACACGGGCTTAACCAGCAAGTGGGGGGGATTTTACGGCATGGCTTCAGCCCTTGGAAATGGGATGATGATCAATTTTTGGTGCCGAAAAAACCACCAGGCAGTAAAATGACATTGTCGCATGATCAACTCTCAACTCTCATGACATTTTTGATGGTCACCTCATGTGGGACCATTGAAAAAGCTTGAAATGCGACTAGAATCAGGGACTTGAATTTAGCAATGTGCCAGCGGGCCAGCAGAAATGTGCGTCATATGGTGATCCGCGGGCTAAACTGAATCTATGATGATTAATTTGTCAGTTGGTCACAAGTGCCAATTTCGATGGATCCGTTTCAGTCCCTCCTGAAGCCAGGCCGCTCAGTGATATTTTACTTGATGTTTTCGACCCATTGGCCCCATGCATCTACACAGCCATACAGTCCCTGGAGACATTTCGAGATTGGTTTTTATCAACCTACGATTCGAATCTACATGCTGAACTCCAATGCTGGTGGACGCGCTGCTCATATTCCGTACCGCCAAAGCTATGCAGCAGTCGCGGGCCCTATTGACCTTGACCCAACAGTCACCGACACCAACTATTGTGAGCTGAGGAATGTGACTGAGATGCGATGGGGGTTGGAATGTGATGGCAGGCCAGCCCCAAGGGTACCCTCTGGCGTCCTTAATGGCGGGCCATTGTTCCCGAAGGGGCATCGAAGATGGGTTTGTCTGAAAACCAGGGGAAAAAGCGCCTATTTTGGATGAATCCATCTCATATTCTTGGTGAAGATCACTTTGTATTCCATTATATCAGCCCCAGTATTATATCTCCACGAAACGGTTGGTGACTGTATCCCCACCATATATTTCCATCAATCATACCCCGTGATATTCGATAAACTGTGACCAAGCGAAAACATATGTTCACGTCTAAGAGGGTTAACCGCCGTAAAGCCGATTCTATACTAGCGGGCAATATTGGATCAGAGGTATCCCCTTGATATACTCATTATGATCGATGTTGATACATCCACTTTTCATCTCCATTATATTGGCATGATATCTCCATGAAAAAGTTGGGTTTACTGTACATCCCAAAACACTCCATTATATCCCAGTATGTACTAAGCAGCTATATGTTTTTTGTAGATTCCCTCTAGCAGCTCTAGCAAGTCAACACATAGATGTGGAAAACCCATCATTTGTAGATCACGTTCGGTGGAAAACATCGATATTGATTTTTCTTTATCGATTTGTTACTGTCATTTTTGTTGAATAAACGATAGGTTAACCATAACCAATCAATTGTGGAAAATCGGAAAACCATACCGAATAATCCACAAATCGGCAAAAAATCATGGCCAAAACCATATCGATGTTTCCCAATTCGTTCCATAATCTTTTCGTTATTCAAATGAGAACACGATAAGCCTTGAAACCGGAACTTTGTCCAAATTACGACGTTTTTCTGAGTTTTCTGTCGTTCGAAAACCTGATTGGAGGGTAGATCCCATGTTAGGCAAATCATTGATTTAACCGGGACCATGGCTTCCATTGTATGAATTTGATTACCATCCTGTTATTTAACATAGCTATGGAAGCCATGGCCCATTTATAGATGATTTTCCTAGTAAGACCTCCATTTATAATGGATTGTCCATAGCTATGTTAAATAGCCAGATGGTAAATGGTTTGGTGCAGTTCCAAGTGGGTTTCCATAGCCCATCCCGGCCATCCGTAGCTTGGACAGGCCGATAAGGTGGACGATGCCTTGGAGGGTTTGCCTGACAGCCCAGGGGTGTACAATGAAGAGGGCCTCAAACGAGACGGTGGCACCAGGATAGGGGATGATACTGTATGGGATGTGATTTTCATAGCTTTTTCCTTGGGGATGTCACCCACAGAAACGGGATTTTTGTTTCCATGAATCATGCAATGTGGCCCCCCCCAGTTATAAGTTGGTTCATAATCCCCAGTAACGTTATAAGATGTTGTAAGTACCATAAATCATAGTTATTGGACTTATGTTCACCAACTTAGCTATCCAACGGTGGCCAAAAACATTGTGGGTATATTTTGGATGGATTTCATGGGATGCAGTGGCTGGTTTTCAGTGGGGCCGCGACCAGCGGCCTGTTAGCTAAACGTAGCCTCTAGGTTGCGAACTTGAACATGGCCCAGTCGAAATAGTGGATTTACCCAGCTATAAAATGGAGGATCTTTCCAGTTCGTGATGTAAACGTTTACATGAGAGGGTATCATGACATTCTTCTTGCATCCCTGCATTCCAGAAATCGGAGACGTTGTCCATCATGAATCATGAATATATAATCTATAATCCAAAAATAGTCTATGAGTACCGCGAACTGGGCTATTTCATCTGTGTACATAAATTATAGTGACCTCATTATAGATGGCCCCTAGCTGAAATCATGCCCAAACCGCAGTATAATGCTATGGTTTAGGATTTAGGACATGCCAAACACTTTTCCCATACCCATATATTACAGGTATCATGGAATACTCAATGGGAATTCCAGGATCCTAAATTGGAGGTACCTACCATATATAAGGCCTATTTTTTAGGCCTATGTAAGGGAATAACCCAGCAAGATATGGCCTTATCTGGTACAGTACCTCCGTTTTAGGATCCTGGAGATCTCCCATTGAAATACATCTTACTTGCCCAAGATTTTTCTATCCATGATCCATTGAACATCCATGGAACATCCATGGATTGTTCAGACACCGCGGTGGCAAAACCCCTTGAAGCGCAGGGCTGAAGAGGTGGGACAAACGGCGGATGCGAAGAAAATGAAGAGCAGGCCCAGTCAGTTGTGTTTTTTTAGGTCAATCAGCTGGATGTGTAGAAACTAATCCGAAATAGTCTTTTGGTATCAATGGGATTATCTACTAACTAACCAGCTAAGAATTCATCATTTTTTGCAGGGTATCTAAGATTGGCTGTGGTTTTAGAAGTATCCTCTGGTAAATTGAGTCTTCAAATTCCCGGTGGGGTGATGGTTAGTTATTAGTTCGTTTTTTTTGCTACCCTTGATATGTTGGGGGTTATAATAATTCAACAGAGAACACCATAAATCTTAAGCAACCGATGAACAGTGGAAGCGAATCTCCCAATCCCGATGAATGGCAGGGTCGAACTGTTAATTTACTGGAGGCTAAAAGAATAGAATGTGACAATTAATACTTAGACTTGATGAAAGAATCCAATTGTTAGTTTTTTTTCTCCGCAACAAAAACTATTGTGGTTCTACCAAGATCTCAGAACTTTCAGAGAATGAAGGTAGATTGTATGGTAAGCTGTTAATTTCGTTTGAACTGGGTTTGTCTGAATATTTTTGCCATGGTCGGAGGAATCATTGTCAAAAGTTCTGTGACATTTCCTCTGTCGGTTGAAGGACAAATTTGGAAAAAATCATAGAACGTTTGAAACGTTTGTTTCACTTTTAAGTATTTAATGGTTATTAACTATGATTTGCTATAATGTCAACCCTGGAATAAATAAATCATGGTTTATTAATTAGGGGGGTACTCCTCCAATAGTCATAATCTAATACTTAAATGGTACCCTCCCAATTGAACAGCCGTTTCTTCGGGGTTTAGAAAAATCCAGGGTTGACATGAATCATCATTCATCCACGTAAATCCAGGGCGATGTATCATTGATTTGCTATACATGATGGTTTCTGATTCATAATAATATCCCAATAATTCCCAATATATATCTGGTAGTTTATATAGTAATAATAATATCCCGACATATCTGGTACAATGTGAGGCCCCCAAGATAGCTAAGTTGGTTTATAACTCCAATAACTATGGTTTATGGTACGCAAATAACTATAGTTACTGGGGCGAATCTAAACCAACTTATAACTGGGGGGCCTCACATTGTGGTAATAGTCATCCCTATTAAGCCATGGATTTTTCGTCTGCGAAATCGACATCGACCATGTTCCGCTGAGTCCGGTGAGTCGATCCATCCAGCGACCCGAAGCGTATAGTGGACGGACTTTAAAGCATTGAACTTAAGTTAAGGCATCCCTATAGAAATGGTAGATTTATGGATATTTATGGTTTAGGGATATGAAAACTTTGATTTTTTGTTGGTGTCCTATTATATTCCTATTCCAAGATGAAGAAAAAACATATCGATCCCTCCTTGGTCCATTTGGACCTCACCGAATTTTCGCACCGTTTTTGTCACGGAACGTGATAAATGAAGCACCGTGTATTCAGACCGTCTGTTTTAAGTACCACCAATTGCTGTGCTGAAATTACTGCGTCGGCATGTTTCTGCGATTTTTGTTTTGCATTCAAGTGCCATGTGTTCATTAAATTTGTCAGATTTATATACACGTTGTGTGTATATATATATATATTATACACATCTATACATACTATAATAACTGCAAATCCATATTTCCAAGATGGGGTATCGATCATGTAATCGCCATAATCTCAAGGTTCCAAGAATTCTATTTTTTGGGTGTCTCTCTCTCTATACATATCTTCCTCTGGTCATTTAAGATAGCTATGGAAAATGACCCATTTACAGATGAATCATGATGATTTACCTCTTTAAAATTGTGATTCTCCGTAGCAAACTGTGAAATAACTAGAATAACTAGAGGGTATATGCGGTGTTTCTGGATGAATCATACCGTACGAAACTCATTGATTCCCTCATCGCACCCTGTCAATATCCTTTTTGGGGACCCCTTGCAGACCTTTATGTTCTATTATTACCTATAATGTGGGGCCCAAAAGTTTCGGCCAGCACTTGTGCTATGCCCCAAACTCTTTTGGAATGATTGTCGGGAAACTCATTTTTGGTGACCATTACGGTACTTTGTGGCCTTCACGTCGCTTTGTGAGTGACGCGATTGATGACCCTTTGCGGGGATTCGGCTGAAATCCTTTAATCTTTCTACTGCTTTCAATACTTTTTACATAAACTCTAAAGAGAACCTAGAAAAACCCTACTAGGAAAAAACCCTAAAGAAACCCTCAATGAACCCTAAAGAAACCCTGACAAAAACCATATGAAAGTGTATATATAGCGAAGTACCTGTGGGGCGCAGCGTACGGCGGGAAAAGGTTGTGCCCTTCCAGAAACCATAGAATTTGCCTAGTTGGCTCACCCTAAACATGGAGATTATAACACTTTTAGAGCCCCCCCCATGCCCCCAAAGAAAGATGCAGAGATGTTTATAAATTTAGAAATGGAGCATTTAGACCCGAATTAGCTCGGTTCTCTTCTTCGGGATGGATAGCCTCCAGTATATCATGGTATGCCCATATTGTAGCCTGCCGTTCGCATGGATCCCCAAGATTTTGTGCCCCATTTCTTGCCAGATTCGAGCCATGTTTCAGGAAGAAGGTGGCGATGCGAGCAACGGTGCTGGCGTAGAGCTGAGCAACAAATAAGGGGTGTTCAAAAACGAGCACCAAATGGAGCAGTATCCGCAACGTATCCATATGAGCTGAATGTGTCATACATCAATCCATTGAACCCATTAACTAATGGTTGGAACCCCCAGGGGGCTGGATGACTATAAACCATGGGCTTCCATCTTTTGCCCATGGTACAGTTGAAACATGTTGAAGCTACGCATAGAGTTCTCCAATGTTGTCCAACTACAATGCTGAGAGGATAAAGCAGTGCTTTTGCCTGGCTCATTTTGGGATACCCTCTGGTAACAGTTTGCTATGGAAAAATCATGTTTTCAAATGGGAAAATCAAGTAGAGATGGCCATTTTCCATAGCTATGTTAAATTACCAGAGGGACCAAGTGTGACAGCTACGTTGTAGCCATTTTCAGCCACAAGCTGCCAGCTTAGCCAACTTGGCGCCGGGACCCTGTGGGTCACCCCGGTCACCCCCCACCCAAAAAGCTGTGCAATGGTTGAGTTGCTCAGCTGCAAAATTTGTGGCCGAAACATGCCGAAACCTAGGACGCGGAGGTTCAGTACTCGAATCTTTCGGTGTTCGGTACTCTACCCTGGTAATTTAACATAGCTATTGAAAATGGCCATTTGAATTGGATTTACCCATTAAAAATTGTGATTTTCCATAGTTATGTCCAATGTAAACGTTTACCAGAGGGTAACCATCATTCACCATTATTTGGAGGTTTCCGTTTTGTCATGGTACCCCAGCCATCATCCAGTCGTTCATGGATGACAATTATTTTAGTATATTTTAGTATTATTTTCCATGGTGAGGACTTGGGGATCCTCTCTATTTGAAGAACCCCCCATTTGGATGTTTCCGGGGAAATTTCGAAATGTTTCTTTTTTTCCCTTCCCCCGGTCACATGGTTTCGAGTTTCGGACATTCCATGTTTTTTTAGAGGCCAGCCTCTCAAAGGAAAGAGGCTGGCTGTGCACCACATGATGAATTCTTCATGGGCACCGACCACCAAAAAGCCCCAGATCAAAGGTACGGCGAGCATAAGCGCCACATGACACCAATAGATGGTCAAGATTAGTGCTTGTTGATCTTGAAGCCCCATCCAGAAAGCCGTCAGAAAATACGACGTGGAGTTCTTTGAAAATTCGACGTGGTGCCATCAAACATCATCCAACTGTCTAACTGTGGGTAAAGAAAAGTCACGACCTCACGTCGTGACCTCACGAAATGACCAGCTTATTTCATAAATTGAGCTTCGTGAAATTTCAAATTTGACCCGCATCCTCACCATTTCTCCATTCCGACAGAAAAACCGGCAAGCTGCTCCTCGCATCGCTGGAAGCTCCAGGTTTACCTTCGAGCAAATTGGCGGTCGTTGCAAACTCGTCACCGGACCAGCCATGGTTCGATGTTCGGAGGAGGCCGGTCTTGGGGGCAGGAGCTCAGGAGCTGCCGTTGAAGCCAACAAACATATGGAGGAGATAGGAGACATGTGGATATCATTGGGGATACAATGATGAGTGCAAACCCAAGCCTTCCAAAAACCTGATGTTTTTCACATATATATATATATACATATATATATATGGATACATATATATATATATCAATATTATATATATATATATATATATTGAGGTCTCTTAAAATGGGGGATCCTCAAGTCATCATTTGTTTCAAATTACTAAACTGGTCTAAGTTTGGATGATATTGGGGTACCTCCATTTCAGGAAACCTTCATGTAATGGTATATATCACCAACTTCATAGGATTTGTGGGTGTGGGGTGTAGCCTCAAATGGCTTTTTTTTCAGAAAAACTCCATGGATAAACCCACGTGGAGCCACTGGTGGACGGGCTCCCCCAGTTGATTTTTTTGGTGATAATAAACCCTATTAGAACTGCATTTGTGATAATAAACCTCATTAACTATCCAGTTGTAAGTTGTTGTTTTTTGGGCTTCCCACTTTTTTTGGCTGTTTTTTAACCACTATGTATTAACATACGTTAATATTTGAAGTAGTTCGATATGTCATAAAGCCTCCTTATTGGAGTGATCCAACTTAGCTACAAGTCGCACCTCAGTGGAGATCCCGTCGAAACCAAAAAAGGGGTGCCTGAACCAGAGGTTTATCATGGGACCAACTCTTTAGGGTTTAAGTTTAGGGTTTCATTTTTTAAAAATCAGGTTTACAAAACGTTTTAATACGATTTTACTTTCAAGGTTTCCTTCGGGTTTCATGTCATTTTTAGGGTTTTAGGGTTTTAGGGTTCTTCGATGTTAGGGTATGTGTTTTGGGGTTCCAAGTCTCCTCAGCCGTCGATTTCACCGACATACCGACAGCACCGCCGTCCTGGCCGCATAGTTGTAGTTAATTGTAACCACCATCAACCCAGCACTTAAACTGGTTGGAATGGTTATACTGTAATCACCAAACAAATCCAACAGTTATAATATGTTATAATCATCTAGCTATGGTTTAACAATTCAATGAACATCACGGTACAATTGTCACAATGATAACAGCCATAAACTCAGCAGTTCTCATCACCCATTCCACCTTTAAAAAAAGCCTTGGCCCGGTGGTCAAACCAATTTAGCTATCGTTTTTAGATGGATACACAGCTACATGGGTATGGACCAATACCTATTAATACCATTTTTAGGGGGATGACCATCCATTTCCCAGCTATTTTGGGGTTCACTAGGTACCAGGGTTTTGACCCACTGCTACATAAATTGATGTTGTTTTTTTGTTTTTCCTGGGCCGAAAAATTGTACGGGATGATCCACGAAAGAGGATTGAATGGAACATTCTATAATATCCATGATAGTTATAATCCCATGGAACGGGAAGACCATAAACTATCATAAACCACAGACCATGTTTTGACCATAGCACAGGTTTTAACCATAAACCATATTCCATACGCCATGAACCATACGCATGAACCATACGCATGTACAGATCCCTGAAATTCCGGCGTTGACCGTGCACAATATTTTTTAAAAATAATGAGGATTCCCAGATATCATGTCTTCCCATACTCCATCTCTGGGATTTTATCTCTGGGAATTTGTGGATTAAAATAGTGCCATTTAGGGATATAATGAAAATCTACTAGTGGATAACATCTGGCATTAAAAAGAAAAAACACGTGGTTTTCCCATAATCAATAGGATTTTATTGTGAATAAGGGAATTATTATTCTATAACATTCTATATTTCAGGACTATTCCCATGGTTTCCCATACTCATAGCTATAGCGGACCAGTCTCATGGTTTTCCCATAATCTGGCATGAATATTTCTCTTATACCAATGGTTTTCCAATGACCCATCGGCACTATATCCACTATGGTAGAACATGGTATATGGAATTAAGGTTCTACATGGTTTTTCCCTTGTTTTCCACTTTAGTATTTTGCTTTAAGATTTATAGAAAAGTGTGATTTGGGAAACATGTTTTTTTTTTTTCCATGGTTTTCCTATTATTATACCTATGGTGTACGAATCCTATTGAATAATGTTTTCCCGTGATCCTATGATAATTCCAATGGTTTTCCCATCATTATCCCATAATTCATGATAGAAATCCACTCGTTATGAATGGGAAAACGATCAATTGTCAAAAATTCATGATAGAAATCCCATTGTTTTCCCATGAATTTTATGATTTTCCCAGGCTTTTCCCATGGTTTTCCTCTAAGTTTCCGGCAGGAGATGGAGGCATGGAGGGCCATTCGCGAAGCTAAAGCCACAGAGGAAACCATGGGGAGATCATGGTGAGATAGGGGGAAGGATAGGAAAACTATGGAAAAACACGAGGAAAGCTATGGGTTTTATCAGGAAACATATATGGAAACATGGGGGTGTCATGGGTTTTTTTGAGGGGATACACCCTCTGGCAATCAAACTTGGCAATGGAACATATATATATATATATACCTTTCCCATTAAGACCCCTATTTACAGGGATTTTCAATTGCCATGTTCGATTACCGTAGGCTAATGTCCACCTTCAAAGGCTTTGAGTTCTCTGTCAGTGTAACAGGGTGAATTTGAAGTAGTGTGGGAACATGCTGCAACCGATGGTGTTGTCACCAGATTTTCTTCGCCGCGATGCTACTAGGCATGCGAGTGGTTGCGTCCATGTGTCCTTTTTGAGGGCGGATGTCGTGGCTCAATTATTCCCCCCTGTCATAGTGACCCCCAAGGAGCAGTTGAAAGAGGCAAAGCGACAGCACCGTTTGCAGAAGGTGGCGGCCAACGGTGGTACCACAGGGAGCATGATGTGTTGCCAAATAACCAGGTCTTGTAAATAAACATGGTTGGAAAAGTCCCGCGTTGGTATCTGCCGAATCAAGATCGGGATGTCCCATCACCATCTTCACTTTCTTATGCTACTATGGGATTCATGTTTCATCAGATGAGCCGCCAACGAAAGACCGGGTCGGATGAAAACCGGAAAGTGACCTTTCGAAGCGTACCGTATGCTTTGGTGAAAGATACTGTAGTATAAAACATGATAGAATCCCCAAAAGTTGCCCCTGAAAGATGGATGTCACTAGATAAAGGAAACAATAACCTTGTGACATTTCTCCTTTAAAGTGGAATTTCTCCAATGGAATTTCTGCGCACAAAAAAAACGAAATCTCCATGGGGGGATCAAGGCCTGTCCTGCCTTTGGTTTATTGATGGATATTGATGGATTGTTATGGCACCATTTAGGTGAAGAAAAACATGGTGGACGTCATGATTGGATCCCAAAGGCGAGAAGATTCTCTGAAAATCTCGAAGAAAAGGAAACGAGCAACAGTTTTCCTTCCAGTGACGAAGTTCCGGCGCTTTTTTTGCCTCAGGAGAAGAATAAGGTGCGAGACTTTTTGGCCAAAAATCACTTCGACGCCGAGGATGTGAATGCTCCCAAAGTTAGCATGTGTGGCCTGGTTTTGGATGCTGGCACTGGGTGACCAGCTTGGGATGAACTAGGGATATTTGGGCGAAGCGCAAATCAATTCGCAAGCCGATTGACCCATGGAAAACATTGGTTAATACATTCGCCAAAGAAAATTCGCCGGTTTTACAGAGGTGGTTTTATCATGTTTTATCTACTTCTGTATGGTTAGCCCATTTCCAACAAGAATCGGTACGGGACTTTGAAGCTGCCACCAGACACACCGGTGAAACCACCAGACGAGGGGGTTGCTCCCCAGCTTGTTGGTATAACTGAGGGCTGCTCAACTAGCCTTGTAGGTTGATGATTGGTTCGGGGATTCTTTTCTACCTTCTCTGGTTGGTGGTTTTGATGACTTTCCATATCTTGGGAATTTCATCATCCCAACTGACGAACTCACTCCATCATTTTTCGGTCAACCACCAACCAGTTATATTCACTACGCGCCCTAGAATTCGAATCGTCTAGTACTTCACGGTTGATGACATTTCGGGATTTCGAACACTGCTCAACTACCGAAAGGGAGAAGAGAAGTTGGTGGTACCTCCCTGCCTCCATGGATCTGCACCTATAGACACATGCACATGAATAATGATGCATGAATGAAAGAAACAAATCAAAAAACCAAATACGCATAGATAACTATGATATGCATTCATACAAAGAGAATTCATAATATATATATACATACATAAGACGCGCACACACACATATATATATATACACAATACAATATATAATATATAATATATGATATTTAAAATATAAACTATAAAATATAAAATATAGACTATAAAATATAAATTTAATATAATAAATAATATGATGTATAGATAATGTAACATAAAATTTTCAATATAAACTATAAAATATAAAATAAATGAGATAAAATATTTAGTATACAATATATAATATATTTTTAATATACACTATAAAATGAAAATATATGATATAAAATTCAAAATATACTATATAATAGATATTTTAATATAAACTATAAAATATATAATGTATAATTTTCAAAATAAACTATGACTATGATATATGAAATAAATAAGATACAATATAATATATACATATATGTATTGTATTTTTTGATGTTTATATGTAATATAAAATAATATAATATAATATAATATTATATTATGTAATAGATAATAGATAATACATTATATATAATATATGATATATAATATAAAATATTTAATATAGAGTATAAAATATATAATATATAATATATGATATATAATTTATTTATATAATATATAATATATAATTTACTATTGATCATATTTAATTGATAATATATAATTTACTATTGATCATATATAATTGATG
>Ga0126342_10009186_pt1 | contig 17717 bp, 12 predicted proteins | sample Cyp1metagenome_FD_92528 | JGI IMG/M metagenome (GOLD analysis project Ga0126342, IMG submission 92528) | Coral microbial communities from Lord Howe Island, Old Settlement Bay, Australia - Cyphastrea 1 metagenome | ecosystem: Host-associated > Invertebrates > Cnidaria > Coral ... | reverse complement strand
GTATATATGTATGTATATATATATATATATAGAGTATATGTATATATATATATATATATATATATATATATATATATATATATATATATATATATATATATATATATATATATATATATATATATGTATATATATATATATATATATATATCATACGTATAATTACTTCATGTATATGTATATATACATGTATAGTAAAATCCTGATCTATAGCCAAAGATTGAAATACTGAAGTAGCCATCCAAGGTTTTCCTAGACGAGTGAGGAGATAATAATCGAATCCACCAGTTTTTGCAAGTTTTTACCAGGGCTGTACCGATAAAACGCAGTTTCCGGCCTATCTTCATTTGGTGAAAGGTGGCATTCTACAGGAAGCAATGGTTGGTTGGTGGTATACCTACCCCTCTGAAAAATATGAGTTCGTCAGCTGGGATGATGAAATTCCCAACTGAATGGAAAGTCATAAAATTCCATGCTTCCAAACCACCAACCAGTATATATATATATAATATATAATATATATATATATATATATACATATCCCATTAAATCCCATTAAATCATCATTTTTGTTGGTTAAGTCACTTTCCATAGTTTTTACCACCAGGAAACCCGGTGGTTCGGGTCGATTTTCCCTCGTCACCCAAGGACCACCATCAGGTGGTGCCCAACTGCCGGCTGAGGATATCTCAATTTTCTGGTGGCATAGAATGGTGGTGACGCCCCAGTTTGTTGGCTACATGGGTAACATTGTGTATATCTCTCTCTCTCTATATATATATATGTATGCATATATACAATATACATATACATACATAATTATGCAGGTGTATGTATATATATATATATATGTATGAGTATATCGAACTAAATAATGGGGGTTACATGAATCAAGGAACATGACTTGGGGGTAACACCTTGTATCGTTGCATGTTATATGACTATCTAGATGAATGAATGGATGTTCATCCACTATCAGTACATATCAATACCAATTTGTGTGTTAGGTGTTGAGTTGGAGACACAGTGGCAAAGAATGGCAGCCTGGCACTCCACCCCTCTATATGCAACTGATCCGCATATTGAAGTGTCCTCAAAGGCAGTCAAAAAGCCGCTTGGTAATCTGGCTTGTGGTTTCAATGATGGTCAACTCTCTCACACAAAATGTCAGTGGAGATTATCGGAAACATCATCCAAAAAAAAACATTCCCCCTATTTCTAAACGTACCCCAAATGCTAAAAGCTAGGGTCCATTCTAAATTGAACCAAATTTGAAGTTGGCCAATTTAATTGTTAATTGATTCCATTTAGAAAACAATTCAAATTTAAACATTAATGTTCCATTTGAAGGTTTCACCCTCTAATAAAAAAAATAGTCAATACCGGGGTGTTTTGCATTAGGGTCCGTCGTTGAAATTAAAGTAACGTGTTTTGTTTTTTTCACAGCTTTGAAATCCAATTTTTGGGAATATGTTAAATTAGATTTGAAAAATATTTTAATCAATTTTGACATAGAAAATGTGTGTTTTTCTTATTCATAATGTTATTCAGTTTAATATTTGGGGACAGCTTCGAAATCCAATTGCGGCCCGTATTTTCAAATAGTTTAATTAAATTTTACAAAGGAACGTAACCTAATCGATTTTGAAATAAACAAGTTTAAATTGCGGATTTAAATTTAGTCTTAGGGGTAAGCTTCGCACCCTAATACTAAATAAATACAGCCTAATATCAAGAACTCCTCCGGGTGTTAATTATAGCAGCCCAAATAAAGCATGTTTGAAACCACATGGCCAGTGATGAGCCAAACCTACGCAGTTCGAAAACAATGTGGGGGGGGGTACCCGCCTTTCGTTCGCAAACTGCGGCAGTGACTGCAGGCGGTTCATCAGCCCGCTTCGAAGCATTAACGAAAACAGGAGAGAATCGGCACGGTCGCAGGAAGTACAGCACTTGCACGGCCCACTGCCAGAAACTGGATCCGTAAAAACAAAGCTGTGAAGTCTAGTGATTTTCTTTATATGATATGTCGGATGATGAGTTCCGAGCAATGGACCATGTTGTAGACAGAAGGTAATGATTCCATTTCAGCCAGTTCGTGGTTCACCGCCCGAGCAATTGGACAGTGACTGCACTGCCTGCAGCATCACCGCAGCTTTTGTTTTGCAGCTTTCAAAAAATTACCCTCTGGTAAACGTACAAAAAACTATGGAAAGTCACCATGTTCAATGGGAATTTTGACATAACCAGAGGGTACCCAAAATGGGGGGTGGATTCCTTTTCACATCTTTTAACCAGGCTAAACCAGGTTGGTTGACTGGGGATCAGGATCAAACAACACATCCAACTATGGGGGATTAGGCCGATGGAACGGAGATCTCCCAAGGAATCCGATCGGGTCTTATGTTGTCTTGAGGCCCTCCCAGACCCCGCGGAAGTTCAAGGTGATGCCTTCCCAGTTATAAATGGGTTATAATCCCATTAACTAGTTCGATACATCACCAACAATAACCATAGTGAAATTGGACTCTGTTGCACCAACTATAGATATATCACCAACTTATAAACCATAGTGAAATTGGATTTATTTGCACCAACTTAGCTAACGAACTGGGGCACCACCCTGTTTTGTTGACCCCAACAATGAACGCACATAACGTATCTGAAAGTCTTCACACCGAAACATCTGGAATTCAGGAGCTTTCTGCTATCAATACTACTGGTTGGTGGTATACATACCCCTCTGAAAAAAACATGGAGTGAAAGTCAGTTGGGATGATTATTCCATTCCCAATTAATGATGGGAAAGTCATTCAAAATTCATCCAAACCACCAACCAGGTTCTATCTATTACCCTCTGGTAAACGTACAAAAAACTATGGAAAATCACAATTTTTTTATGGGAAAATCCACTATTTCCTATGTACCATGTTCAATAGCTATAACTTGACATAACCAGAGGCTAGTGGGATACAATATATATATATATAATATACATACATATCCCATTATATAAATCTTATTAAATCCCATTATATCCCATTAAATCCCATTAAATCATCATTTTTCTTGGTTTTTTCGTCACTTTCCACCGAAAAAAAATACCACCAGGAAACCAACCAACAGCTCCAACCAACCTCCACGGCTCCATCCCAAATTTCGTCGAGCTCAATGGGAAAAATGGATGTTTTTTTTTTCATGTTTGAAACCACCAAAGAGAATATATATCATATACAGATATATATATATAGTATATATATAGAGATGATGTATTATAATGTATACATTACATACATCTAGCATTACTAGCTTTTTACATATACCATATTATATCTTTGCTATACCATCTAGTAATCCACTCAGGTTCCCCATTTGCTATTTGCTCCATTGGTGATATATTCCAACACATTTCCATGGTCAATCTGTGTTCCACCTTCGGAAATCAAAAAAAAGAGGTCACAAAGCATATTCTAAGCCAATTGTGCTGGAATTCAACTTTTATAATGTATATATAATGTATCATAGTATAGTTATGTATAATAATATAATGTATAAATATGTATAATATTGTATAATGATTTTTGAATGAGTTATGTATAATGATTATAATGGATAATAGTATAGTTATGTGCGCCCCCCACGCCTGCCTTTCTGCGGAAGCCGCTCTCCAGGATATCTCAGTGATCAGTTGCAAACCACCGGGTTTGCCACAAATCAACCAGCCCGGTTGAACTATCCAACCACAATCATCAAAACGTCGGTACACATGGCATACTTGCAGCATATGGGCAAGACATGAAACCATTTTTGGCAATCATACGGTCGCAGAGGTATGCGAGTTCACATACAATGGCCCCCCCAAGATGTTCCAAGTTGGCTTAAACCCCTACAGCATCCTATAGCTATATTCCCCAGCCTAGTTAACCTGTTTATGAACCAACTTAGTTATCTAGGGGGCCCCACTTTGTAGTTTAATAGTTGGATCCAACATGAGAGATTTTACGGTTGGATCCATGCTACTCCCGCTGAGATCTATATTGTTTCACGAGGGCTGAGGTGCTTTCCTCCCCACACGGCGAATTCAGATGGAAACCGGAAGACTACAAGGTGGGACTGACTGAATAGCTAAGTTGGTGCAAATAACTTGATTAACCAGTTTTTGTTTTTGAGTGATATCACTATAGTCAAAGGGGTGAAACAAAACCAACATAAACATTTTGGGCATCAGTTTGTTCAATGGTGTGCGTTTTTTATATCTTTTATTGTGTGCCCCAAACATGTGGATGCTGTTTACTGAGAAAGAAACACAACATCCTGGTTGGTGGTTTTAACCATCTTGAAAAATATTAGTCAATGGAAAGGATTGTCCCATATACTATGGAAAATACAATTCATGTTTGAAACCACCAACCAGCATCTGTTGTTCCTATATGGCTCCCAATTTTCACACATGCCTTGCATGCTTTTGGGTTTCCTCTCATGACTTGGTATACGGTTGGATTTTCTTTAAGCGGACGATATCAATTACCCTCTGGTTATTTACGGTTGCGAACTGGACATCACCAGTTCAACAAAATTGAAGCAAAACAAATCCAACCAAATGGGCCATTTTCCAAAATTGACTATCTTAAATAACTCAGAGGGTTTTTAGGATCAAGTTAAAAGGGCTACTGTGGTGCAAATGGTCGTCCCATATCGATTCCATTGCAAAGTTCCAAGTGAAAATGGTGCGTTTCGTCCCATCCACGGACTGGTTATATCTTGCATGATGAGTTTCTTTTTTTAATATGTACCCTCTGGTAATTGGTTACATAGCTATTAAAAATGGCCATAGAAAAATGGTGATTTACTAATAGTTATGATTGTTTTTTGTATATGTATAATATGTATATATATATATAATAGCTGGTGATGGATCCCATAAGATATATATATATATATATCCAAGTTCATATCCAATGAAATGACGATGTCTCAATATGGTTACATCATACTTGACATCCATCTAACTTGACCAGCCGGCACATATGTCAATGTGTGGATTTGAACCGTCGACCCCTCAACTTCCTCCGGAAAAGCACCGGTCATCGAGTCATCACCTCTGAAAATGCAGCAATTACCATCAAAATATATACTTACATGTCATACAAATTTGTATCCTCTGGTAAACATACAACAAGCTAGTGAACATGGCCATAGAAATAGTGAGTTTTCCCATTAAAAAAATGGTGATTTTCCAGTTCGTTTTTTGTATGTTTACCAGGCCGGGTAAGTCTACGAGTTTCCGAAGGATAATTCGCCCTCAATCCAGCGATTCATCATTTGAATCATCATCCGGAGTAAAATTGCCTGGCTGGGGATGGCTGGTACCCCCATTTTTCAGACACGCCCAACTGGGGGTTTCCGAAGTCGTGAAAGTCATGGTCTGCCCGGACGATCTGGTGGCACCCCCCAGACCCAAATGCATCCACGATACAAGGGGACAGTCCCAACTGGACTGACAGCCTCCGTAGCACTGGTGCGGAGATGCACGCCCCCAGATGCTACGGCGATAAGTCGCGCGGCGATAGCGCGTATCTAGTTTGCCTGCGCCATGTGGTTCACAAGTGAGTTCTACAAGTTACCCCCTCTGGTTATGTCAAAATAGCTATTGAAAATGGCCATTGATAGTTGATTTACCTATGAAAAATGGCAATTTTCCATAGTTATGTTAGTTTACCAGAGGGTACTAGATTGGTGTTTGTCAGCCAAAATGGTGAAAAAGTTGGTTCACAAATGTTCACAAGACATATCGACCCTATTTTTGTTGGGTTTGTAAAAACTCAAAAACATCCAAGTAAACTGAAGATTGATATCCCGAGTTACAACATCCCGCTATAATTGCAGTACGCCGCCTTGTAACAACCTTTATCCATACGTCCCTGAAAGGTGGCGCTGTATATAGTATATATATATATACATACGTATATAAAGTGGGTATGTCCCAAAGGGGTATGGGATGAAGCGGGAAGAGGCATCTAGAATCTACAGTGAATCTACAGCAATTAAGCTAGGAAGCAAGTGTTCAAAACATGTCACAAGCTGAGTGCCAAAAATGTTGGACCACCATTCCATTCATACTTGTGGGTTTGGGGTTGCAAAAGAATCATACAAAAACCTGTCTTGATACCAATGGATATATAATCTGTGGTAGATCCTAAACATTGCCTGTGACAAGATCAATGATTGTCCATGATCTTGGCAAAAACTGCTGCGTTTTACGGAGGGAATTTTCGGGAATGATCCAGAAATCATCACGACAGTTTCATGTCATCATCCCAGCAACCCCCAGCAACCCCCAGCAACCCATCCAGCAACCACTGGTGGGGTCGAGATTTCAGTAGATCCAAACATCTGCCCACAAGGTGGGTTTGCAATGCTGCAACAGCGAAAAAAACACTGCACAAAGATGTGGTTTAAGCCTTTAACCTTCCACAAAATGTAGCTGATTATCAAAAAACATCAAAAACCATAAAGATCCAGACCTTGTTTAGATTGCGTTGGACTGGCAACACAACCTCGTTAGTTTGCAGATTCCATGAACCTACTTAAAAAGTTCCTGTCCTGGAATGAATAAAGCCTAGTGGTGTCAAACCGCCTCCCCTCATCATCATCATCATCATCATCATCATAGAGGAGGTCAATTCATGTCCAACCTTGGAGACTCCTTGAAGTGAAGGTCATGTTCAATGCGAGTAGCTCTAGGTTGACTTAAATGCTGTTCAAAGCCATGGTTAATCTTGTTAATACATTATATATATATATATTGTATATATACATTCCATCATATCATATATCCCCATTGTATCAGCAAATAACACCGGGTACCACGAGTCACTATAAATCCCCATTATATCATCACCATGAAAATCCCATTGCCCTCTTCTGGAATCCGGAATTTTTCGCACCTGAAATCCTTTCACAGCCTGCTCGGCAGCGGAAGAGATACCTCAGCAGTGGAAGCTGCAAGGCTGCAAGGTGCTTGGCCGCCGCATGATGCTATGAAATTGGAGTAACCATAGTTAGGTTATGGGACCCAGTTCAACACGGGTCTATATGGGTCTATGCCACTATGCATGCAGATTCCTGCATCTTTCATCCATTTTTAGCAAGTTGCAATTCTTCACCGTTGTACAATGTGGGGCCCCCCAGTTATAAGTTGGTTTAGATTCGCCCCAGTAACTATAGTTATAAGTACCATAAACCATAGTTATTGGAGTTATGTGCACCAACTTAGCTATCGAACGGGGGCCTCACCGTTGTAGTATTCCAAATCCACAACAAAACCCCCAAGAACCAGGACGGTTCTAAGCTTCGAGATGCCAGCAGCAACCAGGATCTTGTAGAATTCCTGCGACATCGGTGGTATCCATGGAATTTATCGCCCATTTGAAGATGGAGTAGCTATGGAAAATGATGAAGTCACCATGGAATTGAAACATTGCCACCAGGTGCTGGTTCTCACCACAGTTATAAATGGCTTATAATCCCATTAACTACTTCGATATATCACCAACAAAAACCATAGTTATTGTACTTCTAAACCAACTTAGCTAACTATGGGGAACCACCCTGCACCAGGGTAAATTGTATCAATTGGATCAATCAAAGGGAATATGGATACAAAGCTAGCGCCTTTGCCATCGTACCTTCCTCTTAGCCATTACCGTTTCAGGTAAAAGTATAAATAATTACCATGATTTACTATCCTTTTCAACTTTTTTTGTCACACTAAGAAACTATCCTTTGAAAATTATTCAGGTAAAAATAACAACAGATTTACTATCCTTTTCAACTAAGATAAACTAAAAAAACGCTGTTGAAAAGCCAGGGTCTAAATCTCTTGGGAAGCCACGTGATGACGCCACGTGATATGACCATATATGACCATCCCACCAAGGGGTGTCCTGCTTGCATTTTTTCGAAAAAGTGCCATGGTAAGATGCAAAAAAACAATGTGGTACAATGGGAATCCTAAAACATTGGTGAATTCCTATCTGGTTGGTGGTGCAAAAACCATCTTAAAAAATATGAGTTCCTCAATGGGAAGGATGGCATCCCATATATTATACTGTAGAATATAAAAAATGTTCCAAACCACCAACCAGCTATTAGTGAATCCCTATTAGTGCAAAAAAACAAAGTGAACATTGGTATTAGTGAACAATTGGTGAATCCCTATTAGTGAATCCCTATTAGTGAACAATTAGTGAACATTGGTATTAGTGAACAATTGGTGAATCCCTACTAGTGAATCCCTAAAACACAATATTAGTGAACAATTAGTGAACATAATTGTACCACATAGTTTGCTACATAGTTTGTTACCAATCCCTATTTGTACCACAATTTGTGATGAATCCTAAAACACAATATTAGTGAACAATTAGTGAATCCCTATTAGTGAACATAATATGAAAATCAGTTCCAATCCCTATTAGATGAAAATCAGTTACAAAACTAATTTCTAAAAAACATGTTTCACATTGTTATCCCTAATATGAAAATGGGAATAGATAACATAATATGAATTCTTTCAGATCACTAAATCAGTTCAAAAAAACCCAATAAGTGAACATAATATAAAAATAGATGACCATGACTCCATGCCCCTGACATCGAAGGGGAGATCCAATTCACGGCACACTTTTGTTGTGCCACAACATGTTTTGGAAGGTTTAGACTCTCATGCTTGCTACTTCGGAATCCCAAGCTTTTGATTCTTTTTGTCCTGCAAAAAAAAGGGCCCCTCCAGTTATGTTTGTTGGTTTTGTTTCACCCCTCGACAACTGCTAGTTCGTGATATCCTCTTAATCAACCCTATGGTTCATCAATTCACCTCCAGCAACTTAGCTAACATAATTCAACTATAAATCTCTATTTTTCTTGCTTAAACCTTCAATCACCATCATGTTTCATCATTATTTTTTGGCTAAATCCCATTAAATCTTAGATCCCCATTGAAATCCGATTCAAGCCCATTAAATCCCATTAAATCCAATTGAATTCCCATTAAATCCCATGAAATCACCATTAGAATCCAATCCAATCCCATTAAATCCCATGAAATTCCAATCCAATCCCATGAAATCCCATTAAATCACCATTCAAATCCATATTAAATCCCATTAAATCCTATGAAATCCCCATGATTTGTTTTTTTTTTTGTCGACCTCCAGGATCTGGGAGAGATTGGGCACGTCCAGGGCCAGATCCGCAGCCATCTCGGTCACGAAGATCTTCACCTTACCGGGGGGGGGGTACCCATGGGAAAACCATGGGAAAACCCTGGGAAAACCCCTGGGAAAACCCTTGGAAAATGGTGATTTTGCGAAAGATCCACCATTTTGAAACTGGGAAAACTCAACTATTTCGACTGGGCCATGGCTTCAATAGCAAACTGTTCAATTACCAGAGGGTAGCTGGTTGGTTTTTTGGGAGAATCCCAATCGAAAATTGATGATTTAGGGGTCCCATTTTAGGAAACCTCCAAATGTGTTGAACATAGAAAATGTGTCAAACAACTTTGGTTCAACATGTTTCAAATATTTGTTTCCGTTGTTGACTTGTTTCTTTTCTCTAGTCGTGGATTGAACGCGGTTCTTTTTTTTTCCGAAATCTGGGGAAATTGATCTAATAAACAAAAAGGAACAGTTGGTAAGAATAGGTTGTCGACTGGTTCCATGTGAACTACCCTATTTTGGTCTTTGGGGATAAACTATTTTATATGATATAAGCAAATGTTCTTCCATAATTCTGGGGATTCTTATCTTTAGTTTCTTTTCATTGAAGTATTTACCAACCATATAGTTTGATTCAATATCTTTCAATACTTTGAAAATCCAAGTTGAGAGAAAAATACAGTTCACTCAGGCATGATCCATTAGTTGTCCCTAGCAGAATCCTCTGAGAGCGGCAATGCACAACAACGATTTCCTGCTTACAAGGTGGTTTTCACTAGTTTGCTAAGTTGCTTTACAACTCCAATATCTTTGGTTTATGATAGATATACCTATAGTTCGTGGAGGTTACAAACAAACATAACTTGGGGGGCAGCACCTTGTATGGTGTAGCTCAAACTCCACACCCCAAAAAAATTGGCCTTACAAGGTATCATATATCACGACACTGGATTCAACCCAGCCATCCATGCCATCCAATGTCGTGATACCTTCGTCAACTGGGACTCAACCCAGCCGAAATGTGGAGTTTCCCAATGATTTGGAGATATTTGGAGCAGTTCATTGGGAGCTTGCCCCTATTTTGAGACATGGCGTGTTTGAAACTGCCAGCCATCAAGGTAACCTGCTTGGTGGTGCAATGTGCCCATCTTGAAAAATGATGGAGTTAAAGTCAATGGTAACGATGACATCCTTTTTTATGAAATGGAAAATAAAAAACATGTTTGAAACCACCAACCAGTAACATGTTTTCAGTACCATTTATTTTGCACCTTATTTGGTGGTAAGTCTTGTTTTCTTGCCTGCCCTAGACAGGCCGTTTGCACTGTAATTGTGGTCATTCGAGTGGTTGTGAGATAACTCATATACCCAAACAGCATCAGAGTTCAACACCTATTCTATCATATTCTGAATCTGTTCTATCTATTCTGAATCTATTCTATTCGTTCCTAGGATGTTTGCACATCAGAGATACGAATACTGGATGACACACCACACACCCCAACGCATGGGTCCCACAAAAACAACAATCCAAATATCCCAGCATTGCTTCGACGGGGAATTTGCAGTTTCAAACAACTATATTGTTTGAAGGGGAACCAACAAAAAAACACTGAGTATTTCTATAGATTCTCCCCTTTACACACTTTTATAAGTGCACCGATATGCATTGATATTAATTTTGCTTGGTTGAGGACCATCCCGCGGCCTATGCGAAAAACACATCCAGCACACATCACATTCCAGCCCTAATAAAATCAAGAAACACATTGGCAGCCACACATCATCCTAACATGGTGATAGATCAGAATCTGTTCTATTGTCTATTGTATGATTTTTTTGTATTCCAGTGAAAGCCAGAGATCATATGTTATTTTCCCTGAATGAACCTACCTTATTCACCCAGACATAGAGCTTGGCTCAAGACCGACCCATTTTTGTGCCGAAGGACGCCCTGAGCCAACGCCTCCGAATGCCACTCACCTGTCGCAGAACACACCCCAAGAGGATGGGACGGAAAATCTGTCAGAAATTGTACAATGTGGGGTCCCTAAACTTAAACGAAATCGCGTTCAGTTGGTGCACATAACTAACCAATTTCACTATGGTTTATGATACCAAAACAACTATAGTATTCATGGGCTTCATAGACCAACTAACAAACATAACTCGGGGGCCCCACATTGTAACCGTTTCAGTTCACCGCTGGATTTTATCTCATCGGATTTCGCAGGCCCACCGGAAACCGGTTGTTCCCCGGTTCCCCCCGGTTCGTAGAGTCAGTTGTTCATATCCCCGAAGAGGTACCCTCTGGTAAACTAACATAACTATGGAAAATCACAATTTTTAATGGGAAAATCCACTATAAATGGCCATTTTCAATAGCTATGTTAAATTACCAGAGGGTAAGTTCAGAAAGACACCATGTGAGAATCAACCAAGCATCCTGGATATCAGATAAAAATCATATCCAAGATGCTAGATATCCAAAAACATCTTTGATGGTGAAAAAATGTGAAAAGCCTAGCGGGCCCTACTGGTCAAATCTTCAGCCATTGAATAACTCACCAATCCGGATTCTTGAAATCATGTTGTTGGCTATGCTTCCCCAACAAAATATATAAAATGTGCAATGCTCATCATCAGATCCCATGGTCAATACAGACGACAAAAGCGAGTCTCAACCATGCGACCGTTTCTTGTGTCAAACAAAGAACTGGGCCCAGCCTGCAACCTTCAAGAAAGCTTTGAAGCCAGCGTCACGCTTTGAAGCGGCCTCCTGTCGCAGTACCATTGGCAGTACCACTGATCGAGCTGATTGAGCTGATCATGACATGGTCTGGTAGCCTGGTGAACACCATAAAATAATAGGTGGTAAATGAATGCAGAATACCCCTTATATATATGTATATTATAAATATATTATATGTATATATATATATCGTGTAAGAGGCTCCGATCCCCAGACATATTCCATTTTCAAATAACATGAATCTGACATGGATCAGCATGTGAAATATGTTAGCTCTCCATCAGAAAAAAGGTCATTGCACATGACATGTTTCACCATATTTTACCAGCTGGGCTCTTCAGTGGGTCATAACATATATCGAAACTTAATCTGGTTGGTGGTTTCAACCCCTCTGAAAAATATTAGTCAATGGGAAGGATTATTCCATATATTATGGAAAATAAAAAATGTTTGAAACCACCAACCAGTAATATGTTTGTTTTTTCCATATCATGTCTTAATTATCCATTTTAGATTGAGATTGTCCATTATTAACCATCCAGCTATTGGGGTACCCCCATGACTTTGGAAACCCCCCAAATCATGGTTTTACCCAGATTTCACCCTTTGGTAATTTAACATTGCTATTGAAAATGGCCCATGTATAGGTGATTTTTCCATTAAACAATGTGATGTTCCATAGCTTTTTGTATGTTTACCCATATTTTACCATCCTTTTGAGCCTTTCGCATGTCACTTCTCGCCATCTCCCGGCGCCTGGACCACTTGGCTCAGGAACTCCGCCAGTTCCATGGCTTGTTTGGAGGCCTGGGAGGTGCGACCTGGACCTGTTGGACCTGACATGGCGGACCTGGCACGATGGAAAGATCCACCATTTTTGATGGGAAAACCATGGGAAAACCACAGGAAAACCATGGGAAAATCGTGATTTATATGGAAAGATCCACTGTCTAGCTGGGTAAATCAAGGATTTCGACTGGGCCATGGCTTCAAGTTCGCAAACTCTTTGTTTGTTTACTGGAGGGTAAGTTTCAATCTCATGGGATTGTTGAATTGGATTTAATGATGTTTTCCATGGGATTTAAGGGGACATTATCATCCCAACGTTCTGCTGGATTTTTTCAGTGGGATTCCATCCCCCGTTATGGAAAAAAGTTCCACCCCCCTGATGGTTTATAAATTTATAAAATTCAATGTGGGATGATGTTTATTACCCTCTGGTAAACTAACATAACTATGGAAAATCACCATTTTTAATGGGAAAACTCACTATAAATGGTCATTTTCAATAGCTATGTTAAATTACCAGAGGGTATCACCCCCAGTGATGCTTAGTTAATGGATGTTAATGGGATGGTTTAGGAACTATAGTAACCCCTAAACCCGAATAATTATATGATATTAAACACACCATCTAAGAATGGTCCTAGTACGAGTGGGGAATGGATTGATATGGATTCATCTAAAACTGGGCTATACGCCGGATATAACCCCCCAACAAATGGCTATAGATAGGGATCCGAACCCCTACATATCAAAATTTATTATTATATGTGTATATATTTATATGAGCCATGGTCAATACTCACTATATGGTTGATGGTCATCCCATCCATAATAAGGATCCAAAAAATAATGGTTATTATAAATCCCATTAAATCACCATTGGATGACTAGCCCCGTTTTTAATGGCTATTAACCATGAGTATTGACCATAGCTATGGTTCTTAACCACGGATTCCGATTCCTGGGATCTACAAGTAACAAGCGCATTGCGATTCAAATCCGTTACAGTAGACATACGATGGTGCTCCGGTGAACGTTCGCAAAGGTGGTTTGTTTCACAAAGAAACACATAAACGAATTTATGGTAGATACATCACCCATAGAATAGGATCCATGTATGCTATATATGGTAACATTTGCCATCAATATACCCCAAATGTTAGCATATATACCAGCACCATGGATCCGTCATGGGTCATGATACAGCTACGTTTTCTTAGTCAATGGATCCTCATGAAGCTTCTCAACTAAGTTATAACTGGTGGGCACCACCTTGCCTGAAATCCAGTTCTAGAGGTGATAGGAATCTATGGACTCCATGGCTATAAACTCAGCATGTCAGATTTTTGTTTACTTAGATGAACTTACTGTACAATGTGGGGCCCCACAGTTATGTTTGTTGGTTTATAAACCCCATGATTACTATAGTTATAGGTATCATAAACCATAGTTATTGAAGTTATAACCCAACTTAGCTATCGTTTGGGGACCCCACATTGTAGGGCAGTTTGTGGTGATTTAACAATTATAGCCATCATTTATTGGGTTTTAACATGTTTCAACCATCAAACATCTGGGGATAAAACTTGATATGACTGACAAAAAATAGTGGTCCATGATGTGTTCCATTCTGGAAATTAAAAAACACCACCAAATGTCATCCCGGTATCCCCCCTGACCAAACAAGGCCGTCACCAATTTCTAAGGTGGGATGGGGGATCACCAACGAAATGGAACCAAACCAGGTGGAAGATCTGCGGGAGGGAAGCAAATATTCACATGTATATTGTATAAATAAAAAAATGATATGTACAATTACATACACATCTGGTTGGTGGTTTTAACCATCTTGTTTTTTTTCTCAATGGGAAGGATTATCTCATATATAATGGAAGTCATAAAATTCCATGGTTTGAAACCACCAACCAGACATATATATATATTATATGTTGTAATCCAGTGACATCGACCTACATCGAGTTAGTTCGCATTTCCCCAACCAGACCGGCTCCTCACAGCTCCTCCCCATGGCATCCCAACCTGGGTTCCCCGTACCGGTGGCGTCCCGATGGCTCTCAGGCGCTCCATGGCACCCGCCAAATCCTCGCTGTCCAGCTGCTTCAGCAGCGAACGCAGCGCCTGGCGGAACTTCTCCTGGCGACAAGATATGGGCGCCATATCTAAGGGATGAGAAAATTCATGGAGGTGACTCTTGATATATATATCTTGATATATCTTGATATATCAAGATATCCTAGCCAGGAAGAATATGGAACTTCTTTCTTTTTTCGGAATATGAAACTTGTTTTTTTTTAAGTGAATTTTCCCCATGGATTCACCATGGAGAAAAAAACTATGGGATCTATGGAGCCTGGAACCCAAGGAACCCAAGGGGCTAGCTATGAGAAATTGGACTAGCTGGGATTCGGCTAAAAAATATCATTGCTGCATGAGAAGGTTGTGAAATGATGTTGAAAATGAACTTCATCAGAAAAAAACACTATTGATTTGTTGTGAATTTTGATGGCTAGACAAGTGCGGATTGCGGATCTGTATGAATGATGGCGGATTTGTATGGATTTCTTCATTGAAAGTAGCACGAACAATGATGAAAAATGCGGATCTAATGATATCATTTGCCAACCAATTTGCCAACCAACCCCTGAAAATCATGAGGACCATTTGGGGCCAAAATCTCCCATCTTTATGTTTGTGGGTTACCTACTGCAGCGTTTCATACTGCAGCGGTGGTGTCAGGTTCAAACGGGATCCTGGAATTCCAAAGCACCAGTAAGCTGAGCGAAGCTTGGCTAGTCATTTAGGGAGACACAAACATGAGATACCTCTGAAAAGCAAAGATATCGATTCACACTCCCCTAGTTATAGATGTGTTTTTTCTATTTTTTTCTTCCATTGTCATGTTTGAGTACTGGAGGGTAACACCAACTTGTCTTGCTTAAATTTGGGATGGCCAAGTCTTGGTCGAACATCTTATCCAGGTTTTTTGGCGGCAAACGATTTTGGATGTAGCCCCACATTCATATCTGGTTGGTGGTTTTAACCATCTTGTTCTTTTTTCTCAATGGGAAGGATTATCCCATATATTATGGAAAATAAAAAATGTTCCAAAGCACCAACCAGATATTGTTGGTCATTAGCTAAATCGTAGTAAGGGAGTACCACCATGAGCTACTGGGAGCATCATTTGAAGTTCCAATTGATGTATGCATCAGGTGAATCATCCACATCACAACAAAGTAAGTCAAAATCCCGGGACATATTAACAAACCCCTCCGCCCCTCCACTATAAAGTCATCCAACCTGCTGGGATATATTTTGCATGGTTTCATTGTTCATTGTTATATGTGTTTTTGGTTTTCTTGATCTTGTATTTTGACAGGTCTCTCTTTGAAGATAAACTTATTAACTCAATTTGAGCCCTTGATTTTTTAAAATGTAAACCATTCCCCGATACTGAATCTAAATCTTAAGACCCACAAAGATCCGAATGCATTGTTTTCTTTATCAATGTCTTATTGCAAAAGCCATCTTAATAATGTCACTTTTTTTTTTCTGTGGAAATTTGGGGTGTAATATACTTGGCCTTCTAAATTGCCTTTGAAGTATACCAAAATACTTTAAATACTTTGCTACCTCGCCTCAACCCTTTGATTACATGTCGGAACTTTGTCAAGGCGACGTCTTAGTTCGAGGCAGCGGGCGGGTTATGAACACAATAGATGCTTTAAAAAACATGATCCAATAGAATGTGATTTTTGTCCATCAATATCTTGCGCATTTTTTTTGAGCTAGCCGCTTCCGTAGCATTTTTGGTCGGGATCCCAACCGGGTTTAGGGATCCCACTGGGGAGATCCCCAGTGGGGCGCGCCTGATCGAAAGTGGTCACTCTGCGCACCATCTTGGGTGTCGCCGGACCGCTGCGTCCGGGACCTTCCGCCACCTGCCGTGGTGCCAAGGTTTTCCACGGAAAACGATGGGAACACGTGGTCTCTTTAATGGGGGAAATCCCAGGACTAAGTTGAGATAATCTTTCAACCTTCAACCATTTTTAATGGGAAAATCACCATGGGAAAATCACCATTCTTAATGGGAAAATTCACTATAAATGGCCATTCAACTGGTTGGTGGTTTCAACCTACCCCTCTGAAAAATGATGGAGTTTGTCAGTTGGGATGATGACATTCCCAATATATGGAAAAATAAAACATGTTCCAAACCACCAACCAGTCGCAGTCTTTGGTCAGATTTGAGAAACCTTCCATGGCTAAAAAGCAGCCCATGATATCCCATGATCCTGCGACTGACGAAGTTTTCCCGTGTTTTGTCATGCATTCTTGCCATATTCTTGCTCTGACACCAGTCTGGAATATCCACCAAAGGGAGCGCTGGAACATGTCCCGTGATATCCATGTATATACAATGTTGGGCCCCCCAGTGATGTTTGTTGGTTTATAAACCCGTGAATACTACGGTTATAGGTATCATAAATCATAATGTTTGAAGTTATGTGCACCAACTTAGCTATCCATGGGGCCCAACATTGTATATATATATATATTATCAATATTATATTATAATATATTAAATTATATTATCTTATATTATATTATATTAAATTAACTTATATTATATTATATATTATATATTATATTAAATATTATATAATATATTATATGATTTATTAAATTATATTATATTATATTACATTATTTATATTATATTATATTATATTATGTTATATTATGTTATGTTATATTATATTATATTATATTATACTATATTATATTATATTATATTATATATTATATATTATATATTATATTAAATATTATATATTATATTACATGATTTATTACATGATTTATTATATTATATTATATTATATTAAATTATATTATATTATATTGTATTGTATTATATTATGTTATATTACAAT
>Ga0126342_10009185_pt1 | contig 17717 bp, 12 predicted proteins | sample Cyp1metagenome_FD_92528 | JGI IMG/M metagenome (GOLD analysis project Ga0126342, IMG submission 92528) | Coral microbial communities from Lord Howe Island, Old Settlement Bay, Australia - Cyphastrea 1 metagenome | ecosystem: Host-associated > Invertebrates > Cnidaria > Coral ... | reverse complement strand
CTGGGCCATGAGAGGGTCCAATTCACTTTAGTAGGTTTGTTCTCAAGGTTCACAAGTGCAGCAAACTTTTCCAGAGCTTATCCTGGAGCCAAGAGAAGAAAGAATTTCCTTTTACAAAAGCAATTGCCAAGTTCAAAGCCCAAACCTTTCCCAAAAAAATCAGATCACAAATTTCCAAGGCACTGGGCCATGAGAGGGTCCAATTCACTTTAGTACTTTAGTAGATTTGTTTGCAGGATTCGCAAATGCAGCAAACTTTTCCAGAGCTGATCCTGGAGCCAGGAGAGGAAAGAAAAGCCTTTTACAAGAGCAATTGCCAAGTTCAAAGCCCAAACCTTTCCCAAAAGAATCAGACCGATTATTAAACCCGTATTAAAGAACAGTTTCTCCACAAATTTCCAAGGCACTGGGCCATGAGAGGGTCCAACTCACTTTAGTAGGTTTGTGCTCAGGGGTCACAATTATTGCAGCAAACTTTTCCAGAGCTGATCCTGGATCCAAGAGAAGAAAGAAAGGCCTTGTACAAAAGCAATTGCCAAGTTCAAAGCCCAAACCTTTCCCAAAAGAATCAGACCGATTATTAAACCCTTATTAAAGAACAGTTTCTCCACAAATTTCCAAGGCACTGGGCCATGAGAGGGTCCAATTCACTTTAGTTGGTTTGTGCTCAGGGTTCACAATTGCAGCAAACTTTTCCAGAGCTGATCCTGGAGCCAAGAGAAGAAAGAAAAACCTTTTACAAAAGCAGCCTGTTCTTTCTTTTTCCCTTTCTCTTTCTCTTCCTCTTCCCTTTCCTCTTTCTCTTCCTCTTCCTCTTCCTCTTCTTCTTCCTCTTTCTCTCTCTCTCTCTCTATTTCTCTTTCTCTCTCTCTCTATTTCTCTTTCTCTCGTTCCTTTTCTCTTTTCTTTCTCTTTCTCTTTCTCCTTCTCTTATTGCATGGTTCATTATGAACCATGCAAACTTAAGGTGGAAAAAGTAACGCAATCAACATGCTTAACCCGACTCACTATAAGTACTACAAGTTACTATGAGTACAAGTGCTACAAGTACTACAAGTTCATCGGCAAAAAAAAAGTTTTAATTATATAGATTTCAATTGTAGCCAATTGATTCTTACTTAAGTGCGGATTTGTTTTTTTCCTGGGAAGATTTTTTTGGGCGCCCAAGTTTAAAGAGGGTATAGGTATTGTTTGAGGGGGGTTTTATAGTAATCAGGACGAAACATTACCAAACAAACAACACTTCCGGGGCCCCTTCTATGCATCACATCCCCAAAAAAACGATGGCAACTTGTGATAACAATTCACTGCCCTCCGACAATAAGACATGGCTTGCTGGAAACTCCGCCTTGAATAGAAGATTTTCCCATTAAAACCCGCCTTATCCCCCAAGTCATGGGATTTCTCAGCTGGCCATGTTTGATGACAGGGTAACCATCACCCTCATAGGACCCCCATCATTCCCCATGAAAATTTCACCCATATGTTTGCTGGGTAAATCATGGTAAACCACGATTTTTCAAGCTGTTTTTGGGCACCATCCATGGGGACATCAGCCCACTACCAGGACCACGCGCTTGCAAGCTCTGGATGCGTTGCGTAGAAGGCATCTGCACCTGATGTCTGGGTGCTTTTTTACATCACTGCAGCCCCAAAATCGACTGAAGAGTTGAAAACCTGGAAATCATGGGGCAAACATCATCTAGATTTATACCATCCTGGACATGCATTGTCCGATCTTTTTGAATAGTAGTTCTTTGGGTCGTTCGGTGGTTAAAAACCGTTAAAACCATAGCCATTCGGATTCAAATTGAAGGGATCATCTTCAACCCCAGCAAGCCGACACCGGGTGACCTTGGGTGACCGGGCGCAGAGCAGCACCTACAAAGGATGTGTGGGAAGTGGTGCTCCAGTGAATGCCTCTTTGTCCTGAGAGCGTCCCGGAGGTCTTGGATGGAGGTATGGAAGAGCATCAGCTAGAAGATGCTAATACCTGGAATATATGTGGATAATATGATACTAAAACAAAGAATAGCACCTATAGTCATACATAATTTCTAATAAGATACTGGGATCATTGATGATAATTAGGTATATATGGAAGAGCACCCGTTTGTTCATGTTCTTCTAGAAACTAGATGAAACTATTGACGACAATAAAGGTCAAGCCGCGAAGCGGACGAGATGTGTGCAATTCACGGTGTTTTTTTCAACCTTTGGACCCCTAATTCAACTCTTTGAGTGTTCCAAGAACGATAATTTATCATTGGAGTTCAATGGTAACCTTGAAAGGTAGCCTCTGGTAATTTAACATAACTATGGAAAATCACCATTTTTAATGGGAAAATCCACTATAAATTGCCATGTTCAATAGCTATGTTAAATTACCAGAGGGTAGCCTTTTTTGCCAATCAAACATGGAAAACCCACAGAGCTTTTTCGCCATGCCATGGGATCTCCCAGCCATGGCCGTTTGAGTCGTCCCGTGACGCCTGGTCCACTGGAGATGTGTCCACAGCGCCTCAGCGTTTTACATCGCGGAGATCCCCAGTTTTGTTGAGATGCAGTATTTATTATATCTGTATTTAAAAAATGATGTGTATATGTATATATATATGTGTATGTGTGTGTATGTATAATTAAATATGTAAATAATTATATATATATACATAGGTATAATTATGTCTGTGTAATATTTTGATATTTCACATTATTTCACGTAGAAAATGTCTATAATACCTGAATAGTTAGGAATCAACTTGTCTTTCTTTTATAGTGGCCACATAGGAGCATCGCAACCCGAATGAGCCATCTCCATCCCGAGTGAGACATCCTCGGCAAAAGCCAGCTGTTGAATGGATTCAGGCCTGGAAATTCGCAGTGCATTCAAACATCTAGCAGAAAAAGTAAATAAGTTCATCTATTTACCGCTGGCTGCCATTCTTTGTACCAATATGTACCAATTATTTGTTGGAATTCTTGTGAGCATCAAGTCAATTTTGGAAAAGTATGGACAAAGGACAGTTCTTGAATCATCAAAAGACAACAAAAACATAGAAAAACAATTCGAGAGAGGGCTATGATGCTGAACCCATCGCACCCTGCCAAACACTTTAAACTGCTGATAACTATATTTGTAGCCCTTGGCCCCCAGTTTTGAGGATTGTGTTTGATACTGACACCACCATTGTTGAAAATGTGCACCGATTCTACCCCAGGTTTGATGCTTATCCCATCTTATACCTTATAATGTTAACCCAGGGTCAATAACTCCTAGGCTGATGATCTTTGGGCAGAAATCACTAGTTGGGTGGTGACCCACAGTCCTTGATCAATCATGTTTATTAAACATCAACGAATCCCAGGTCGACATTATAGTAGCTGGTTGGTGGCTGAGCCACCGCACTGAAAACTATGAAAGAAACTTGGCATTTAACTTGGGGAGTGGGATTCTCGTGGGTTGAAATAAACAAGAGAATGTGCATGTATGCTTTGATAGATTCTCCAAATCGTACATTTCCCCTTGGGGAACACAAATATCACTCTACGCCAACCGATGCCAGTTACACATCCATGTTTTCGTGGATTGCTTAAGAGCTCCTCCCACGCATAAAATGATTCTCCGCATGGTAAGAGTAAACCAAAAAAATAGAGGGCCACCTGGAGCAAATCGAAGTTTTGACTGGAGTAACCCTACTCACCCTACTTATGACTGGGATTCCACCTCACATACCTGGGATGGACCACCAAGTATTTTTAAACATGTTTAGTCTCTGCGAATTTCCCATTAGCTATGGAAGATCTTCGGTTGATCGAGGATTTTCCCATCTAAACATGTCTAGGGGAATTCGCTAGCCATGTTAGATGACACCAGAGGGTAACGCATCTCTCCACACCATCGCTTCAGCACGGCACTCGGCTGCAGCATCTGCCTGGATGCCTCGTTGAAAATCTCGGCCTCGACAAGACGCTAACCATGGGTTTTATACCAGAAGAAATCCTGAATATCACCATTTCATAAGGGTAACCTGTTCTTTCTTGCCCAACTAAAGGCAACCTTTTTTTAACCTCCTGACTAATACTACTTCAATTCAAATGTCTTTTGTTGACTCACCATGACTAAGTAGGATTTAAAATGATTCAGGAAGCAGGAATTGGATTTTCCTCTACCAGGAATGTGGATGCTAAGATGTTTTAAGATGAAAAGAATCGGATTTCCTGTAAACCAAGCTCTAAAAACAAGGATAAAGCCAGCAGCCATGAGATGTTATAGCATGGTATGCCCAACAATTGGGGGGCCCTCTTGCCTGGTTTTCCTAACCTGAAAAAACGGTATCAACTGTGGATTTTTTCCAGGAGAATCTAGAATTTGAGGAAATGTACTCCAATGGCCTTTGCAGGATGGGCAAATGGAAGGTGGTTCTTCTTTGGCTGCAACTCCCCTCATTTGCGGTCACCTGGGATGTTTTCCTTATACATGGGGGGAACTTTTGAAATGTCCATGCGTTTCACCAATAAACCTACCCAATTTGGCCGGCATCGGAGTAGTTAGTAACTAGGACACGGCAAGTACATGGGTTCTGTCCCCATGTCGCCAATCAGGGAAGGTGACTTGCAAGCATCACCCCATATCAACCTGGCTGGTCCTATCAACCATTTTCAACCCATCCGCACGAAGGATTGGTCCATTGGTTTTCGGATGTCTTCGGCAATGGAAACAATACTGCATCTTTGGTTCGCAAACGTCCCAGCCAACTTGGGGGATGCCGTTGAGGTGAAATTTCGCTAGGAAACCTCGGGGTTCATTCAAGCCCCATATGTTGGAACTTGTTGGAATATGGGGTTCCTATAACCAGCCAATTCTCATATCATTATAATCTCTATATCAACAAAATCGTTTCATCTGCCAAGGAGCACGGCAGCACGTGGATCATCTCTGAGGCCTCACATTTGGGGTTTGCAGCGCTCATCGCATTGGCTTGGCCACATGATTGTAGCGTTTGTCATTACTATCATCATGCTTACAAGCCTTCCTACTCTCATTGATTAATTACTACTAGCATCATTATTATAATACTTCCCCACCTGCCAGGTGAGGGCCTGTAGTCTTGAGTTGTTTCCTCCTCGTCCTCTCCCCTTCTCCTCTTCTCCTCGTCCCTCAGCTCCTCAACTGCGAGCGCCAGATCTCAGTGGGCACCGCGGCACTGCCATACCTCAACCGTGGGCGCCACATCCTCAGCCAGACGCCAGAGAGAATGTCAGATAGAATTCCAGCAAGAACATCAGAATAGATGCCAGGAAGAATGCCAGAATGAATGCCTGAAAAGATGCCAGATAGAGTGTCAGAATAGATGCCAGATAAAACGGCAAAACTAATGTCAGAATATATGCCAGAAAGTATGTCAGAATAGATCCCAGATAGAATGTCAGATAGAATCTCAAAGCATATGCCAGAAAGAATGTCAGATAGAATGTCGGAATAAATGCGCCATATCTACTTCCTGATGGTATGTCAGAAGCCATGTTAGAATAGTGTTTCAGGGTGGGGTTCACTCGAAGAAAGAAAATAGATTATTGTTTTATAGTTATTCTTGTTACTACTATATTGTTAAGATTATCATCATATTGTTTTTTGTATGCCTATCACCCCCATCCCCTTCCAATTCCTCCATCGCCACTCCAGCCAAGCTCCCCTGCGTTGACGGAGCTCCTCCGCAGCTGGCTGAGTAGCCTGGGCCCTGTGCCACCCTGAGCATCATCCTGCGGTGGATGCCGTGGGTTTTGTCCAAGAAAAAACCCTGAAATCATGGCAAATCCTCGCATTTCCTCTATATAGTGTCCAGTTTGACAGTTTATATTTAGGGCGATTTCTGAAATTCTGATGAATAAAGTTCAATCACATTTTCTTTTAGTTTCATATGTCCAACATGATGCTAGGAATTTGCTTGGCTTACTAGGGGGCCCCTTGCAATCGAAAATAAATGAGTAGATTACCCAAATTGTGGATTCTATAATGGGAAAAGATGACTTCAGCAAATCGGCAATGGCAATTTTGATTGGGAAAATTGAAAATCACTGGCAATGGTTGCTTGGTTTTAATTATGAAGTCATTATCGAACATGGGTGCATCTTATGTTCACGCAAACTCACTTGACTTCGAGGTGGGGCCACATGAAAACCTGCATGAGAAAATGGCGAAGGTGCAAAAGATATCAAAATGAAAATCCGGAGGCAAGAAAGATTGGTTGTCATATTCCAGAGAGGATTTGGTTTCTGATCTGTATGGGATGCAAAATTATGCAAAGTGAAGGTGTGCCACACTTCACCCGAGGGGCCACCCGGATACGTAGTCAAATTAGCCCAGCTTTGCAACCCAACAGCGAAAGGTTCCAGCAAGGTTCCAGGACTGTTCCGGTTTTTCGGGGCGTGCATTTTCATGTAATAAGAGAGAGAGAGAGAGAGACAGAGAGAAAGTATACACACATATATATATATATATATATATATAGATACACACACACATACATATATATATATATATGCGTACATATGTGTATAAATATACATATATGTATATGTATATGTATTATTGTGTATTCCAACATGTTCAAACATACATACAAAATGGCGCCCGCCCAATTCGTAAATTGCTTGATAACCCCCATGCACTATAGATAATCATAGATGATATGTGCGTGGCAAACCCAAAGTTTATTGGAGGCAGTTTAGCAACTTTGCCATGAGGATTCCATCATAATTTCCTTAACTTTTGGTTGAATTCCCATTGTTCAACCATTCAACCATCCAAGCATCCAAGCCATGGAGTTATCAACCTAGCTATCGGTGGATGGATTGGGATCAACTAGCTAGTTCGTCCATGTTAATCCCTAACTTTTCGTTGAGCCCCCATGTTTTCAACCTATATCAACCTAGTTTGGGGCACCGGCATCACCTGGACCACCTGGACCACCTGGACCTTGGGCCCCCAGGGCCCCAGCCCAGCGATGTCGCCCTGGAGTCTCAAAGCAGCTCGAGATGGCAAGCCTAGCCGAAAGCAACGCAAAAAGCGGAAGATGGCTGTCCCAGCTTGAAGATCAACCACCTTTTTTGGCTCATGTTTACTGCTCTTTAGCTGTGAGGATTTAGAGCTATTTATAAAAATCCTAGAGCTATTGATAAAAGTCCTAGAGCTATTGATAAAAGTCCTAGATCTATTGATAAAAGTCCTAGATCTATTGATAAAATTCCCAGGGCTATTTCAAAAAGTCTTGGAGCTATTTGATGTAAATCCAGCAGTTATGTTTAAATTCATAGGGATATTTGTAAAATTCCTAGAGAGTTATTTATAAATTATTCATTCAAGTTATTTGTAGAATTCTTAGGGCTGTCAAAAAGATCCAATTCATAAACTTTGAAAGGGTATTGAAAAAACTAGAGTTATTTATAAAAATGTTTATAAAATCCCTAGACTCATTTATAAAATTATTAGAATTATGCAAAAAAAATCCTAGAGTTATTCACAAGATTCTTGGAGTTGCTTATAGTTTTTGAAAGGGTATTGACAAATTGTTTGAAACCATTTGTAGAATGCCTATAATCATTTATCTACATCTCTAGGACTATGTTTAATATTGTGGACGCTATTTTAAAAATCAAATAGTTATTTATAGAAATATACCATAAGTTCCAAAACTATTCCCAACATATTGGAAACGGATTCAAATTTCCGAACAAAGCCGTGAGAAAAATCTGGAATGGGCATGGACGTGGTTGCTGAAACGCCAAGGGCATAAAAATATGCTGCAGGATGTTCAGAAGATATCACCAAAATTGTTATTGATTGATATAATGTGTGCCGTCTTGTCTTATGATATGATTAAAAATTTTGCAGATTTTACAAATCATACATATCAGAACATAACTAAACAAATGTGGCATAAGATATATTCATCCTCTACCATAAGGCAATCAATGAACATATAATCAAAATGTTGAGATGTTGTTCTTGTTTGTTAACATGACCCGCTATTTATGTTTAAAGTTTAACATGTTTAAAACATATATCGCTATTTCATTGTGTCCAAGAAAGGGAAATGATTTTAAGAGAAAAAAAACATAGTTCTAAACAGCTCAGGGCGGCTCAGAGCGATTAGTAAAAGTGCGTTTAATACTAGCTCTATGCGGCTCAGAGCGATTTAGTTCCATTTATCCTCAAAAGCACCATTTTTAACCATATAGCCCAGAGCGGCTCAGAACCACACAGGGCGGCTTCTAAATTTGGAAATTGTACATACAGAACTAAATAGTTCAGAGCGGCTCAGAGCTGTTTCTCAAAGAGTGTTTAGCAAAAACTCTAAGTAGCTCAGAGCGGCTCAGTGCTACTTCTGAAATGGCCAACTGAGAGCTTCATTTTGTAAAGATCATGAAACCATAACAAAAAAGGGAAACCAGGCATGTTAGCAAATTTTGATTCGCTTAAGTTACTGGAACAATCGATATACAAACACGGGCACGGATCATTCCATTACCTGCCAAGAATTAAAGGCCCAACTGGAAGACAAAAAAGAACAACAAACCAAGGGACAAGGGTTTTGTAGATGGCGGCTTTTCATGTTTGAGGACATGTAAGATGTGCTGCTAGGGATGCTTCCAAAGAGCTAAGGCTGCGGCTATGGATATTGCCTTTTGCTATATCATTCTTTAAGCATGGCCTGGAAAGTTACAACCCAATCACCCGCAATGCCCCATAGGACAAGTTCAAGGCCTCCTGCCCTCAACTCCCTCTAGTTCAGGCCAAGGCCCTCCACAGGCCCCACTCTGCTGAAACGGCGGAGGGGAGGGGAAACGTTTAGAAATCGCCCTGGGAATTTTAGAAATCGCTCTGGGAATTTTAGAAATCGCTCTGGGAATTTTAGAAATCGCTTTGGGAGATTCTAAGAGTTTAGAACTGCGCCAAATCGCTCTACATAGTTTCTGCAGGGGAAAAAAACGCGTGAAGTCTGTGAAAATCAGCCGTGCTGCTGCCCCGATGGCTGTAGCTAGGGAGTGTGTGGGACCAGGGTGCCACATGTTGGTTCTGAGGGCTGCCCCTGTGAAGCTCTGCTGCGTGAGACTCTCCGGCCCTGGAACTTGAACACTGGCAGACTGGCAAGACAATTTCCTTCAGCACGTGGTCAAACACGTACTTAACACACCCGAGCTTGGCCAGACAGGGCTCTGAGGAAAGGTTCAATCGCGCGTTGCACAGAGCTTGATGGGGAGCACGACGCATTTGGAGGTGCACGATGGCAATGGTGGCGGCAATGATGATGATGATGATGATGATGCTGATGATGATGACGACGATGATGGTGATGATGAAGATGAAGATGAAGATGAAGATGAAGATGAAGATGACGATGATCATGATGATGCTGATGATGCTGACGATGATGATGATGCTGATGCTGATGCTGATGCTGATGCTGAAGGTGGTGGTGCTGATGTTAATGCTGATGCTGATGCTGCTGATGCTGCTGATGATGATGATGATGATGCTGATGATGATGACGATGATGCTGATGCTGATGCTGATGCTGATGCTGAAGGTGGTGGCGCTGATGCTAATGCTGATGCTGATGCTGAAGGTGGTGGTGCTGATGCTAATGCTGATGCTGATGCTGCTGCTGCTTCTGATGATGATGATGATGATGACGATGACGATGACGGTGATGATGGTGATGATGATGATGATGACGATGATGATGATGATGATACATGCTCATGATGATGATTGCTGATTGATGATAATGGTTTTGATTTTGACGGCGGTGATGATGATCATGATGATGACGATTCCTATGATGATGGTGGGTATATGGTCACGGTGATGGTGATAGTGAAGGTTGATGGCGAAAGTGATTGTGGTGATGACAGCGGCTGTGATGTTGAGGGCGTAGCATGGCGAATAACAAGATCAAGCATTACTATTTCAAGGACATAGCCTGGAAGGAAGTCAAATTTTATGACGTTCATTTCACCGCTTTAAGAATATGCGGCAGGATTCTGAAATATGTGGAACGAATTTCCGAGAATGTTCGCAGTAGCTCTTAAATTTTACAATAGTTCCAAGACTTGTAGGCGCAGACATACTTGTGAGAATTTGGGAACTTCTTAGGCCAACACAATTATCTAAGTTTAAGGCCGCAGGATTTTTTTTGACATAGGTGTGAGCATTTGAGACAAGTTGTTAGAGATTGTAGTCATAGTTGTGAGAAAAATGACACCGTTTTAACAGTTCTTGAATTTCAGAAAGGTGTTGAACATCTTTTGACTGGTTTGAAACTCTTACGAACTACTTCTTCAGGAAATGGAAATAGCCTTGGAAATTGAGATGTATTTACAGTATATATAATTATTGAACGCAAGAAGTGTTCAAAACTTGAAGCAATTTTGAGAAATAATTTTGAGGCTTTTAGAAATAGCCCTGAGCACTGTCTGATTCTTTTAGAAATAGTTCTGACGGATTTAGAAATAGTCTTGAAACTTCTGGATGAGGATTGAAGATTTTAGAAATAACTGTGACAATTTTAGAAATAGTTTTGCAATTTTAGAAATAGTTCTGACAATTTTAGAAATAGTTTTGACAATTTTAGAAATAGTTCTGACAATTTTAGAAATAGTACTGACAATTTTAGAAATAGTTCTGCAACTCTCACAGAAACCCAAAATAAAGAAGCCGAAGTATATATATATTCTGCTAATTGTTCAATCTTTATTGATGTTCATTGATAAATATTGATGTTCATTAATGTTCATTGATGTTTATTGATGCTTACTGATGTGTAATAATGTTTATTGATGTTCATTGATGTTTATTGACGATGTTCTTTGATGTGTATTGGTGTTCATTGATGTTCCTTGATGCTTATTGATGTTCATGGATGTTTATTGATGTTCATTGATTCTTTTGTGATGTTTATTAATGAATATTGGTGTTCATCTATTATGTTTATCGATGTTTATTAATGTTTACTGATGCTGGTTGATGTTTAATGATGTTTATTGGTGTTCATCAATGCTTATTGATGTTCATTGATGTTTATTGATTGATTGATGTTTATTGATGTTTTTTGAGGTTTACTGTACTCACAGTTTTCGATGTTTACTGATGATACTGATGTTTTTTTTATGTTTGTTCATGTTACAGTACTTGCTGATTATTCATGTTTACTGATACTGATATTCATTGATGCTGTTTGATGTTTACTGATGTTTTCTGATGTTCATTGATGTTTCCTGCTGTTTACTGATGTTTACTGCTGTTTACTGATGTTTATTCATGTTTACTGACGTTGATTGATGGTTTCTGATGTTTTTGATGTTTACTGTTGTTTCTTGCTGGTTATTCATGTTTATTCATGTTCTCTCATGTTTAACAGTTCTTGCTGACTAGTGACTAGTCATGTTTATATTGATGTTCATGTTGTTTGATGTTCATTGATGTTTATTGATGTTTACTGATGTTTATATTGTTGTTCATTGAAGTTTGTTGATGATTTTTTTCTTGAACGACGAGTTCAAGATTCAAGACATTTCATGGGACATCGTCGAACTCCTTCCGTCAAGATCGAAACTGAAACCACGGTTGGAAAGTCAAAGAACACCATGCCCATCGAGTTTGTGAGACCAGGATATACGCTAACACAGACCGAAATAGTAGTCTCTCATCCTAGGCTAGCACAGGGAATGGTAGTGCAAATTTTAACTAATATCAAATTTTCAATCCAAATTATCTGATTTGTCTGCGGAAGGCATCTTTGACTACCTTCCAGTCCATAAGCTGGCAATGTAGAAGCCTCAACCGTAGATGAATTTCATATCTCTTTCTCTCCCTCTCCCTCTCTCTCTCTCTCTCCCCCTCTCCCCCCATCTCCATCGAACCCAAGTCTGCTTCAGCCAGGCTGAAAGAAAATCCAAGAGTGTGGATGTATCCATTGCCATGTTAGATTGCCCAAGGGTAGATCTTACTCCTCTTTTTGAGTTTCCTCTGACTTCCTCTGCACCTCAGGGCCCCTGTCTATCAGTCTATCACTGTATGCCACTGTTAGGCATTGAGAAAACTCAAACCAGCCCATGCTGTGCCATGGCTGCAACTAGAATTGCACCAAAGATGGCGCATGATAGCGTGGCACGGCGACTTCGGGCAGTTCGGTTGGAACTCCCACGCGGCCAATGCTTCTCCCCTGGGCAGCTCCTGGTGTAAAGGCCATGTAGGGATTGGTCCAGCTGAACCAGTCACCACTTCCTTTCTTTCCCATGTAGACGCAGCCACTAAAGGCCACCCCAACCAACAGAAACTTCAGGAAACCATGGGAGCTCGATGAAGTCTTTGGAGGGCAAGCAAGATCCAATTGAGGAGGCACCCATCCGTCAACACCTTGGGTGTTGAAGGAATCTGGGAACATCCCAGGAATCGTGAATTGTTCAAAAGCATGGCGCCGAAAGAAACAGGATCCTGTAGGCACTGTAGGCATATACAGTAGAAAATATATGAAAACATACATCAAAATATACTACAAATGTACACATGGGATAATACCACTTGGGGATCCTATCAATCAGACTCAAGTACTTGCGAAGAGTGGGATGCTAATCCCTGCAAGGTCATAAAAGGGCGGCCGGGAGGCCCGGTTAAGTAACCATGATCGCATTCATGCGGAGCTTCACCAGCATTTCACCACCATTTCAAGTGATCTTTAAAGAAGCATCATAAACCCAAACCAGTGGAGATACTACATAGGAGATAAGGAGGTTGTAGGATGCGAGTCATAGGTCTGATTTGGATATACTAAGTCAGTCATGGCTACTACCCATATTTTTTACTACACAGTATTATGCTGCAGCTCCCGGAGCTTGAAATGAACGGTCTCATCTTTGACCCCCTGCCCTGCCAAAGGTTCACTGGTTCACTGTCTGTATCTTTTGTGGGATATGAAAATATTGTGAACCCATTGGATCCAATGGAAAATATCTTCAAAAAAAAAATCTGTGAAAGTCAGTGCACGACTGTGTGGCTACAACATGCTACAATCCATCCAAATGTATCCAAATGTGATCATCCCACTCCTTTGCTCCAGAATTTTCACGAGGCAAAAGAGGCTGCCATGGCGGCTGTCAAGGCACACCGATTGCCCGGCACTCGTCTGTACACGTCCACCTTATACGAGTTCGACATGGCACATTCTCGCTCCTCCATCAACCCAAAGCGCGCACTGGGGGGCGGCAACACCGTGGCCACACAGGACTTTTGGTCCAAGGCACGTTCAAAATCCAGTTCGCATTCGAAGTCTTCCATGGTGCAATGGCAGGGTTGGGAAATCACCGGCAACTTGCCTGTGGCGCCAGAAACGAAAGTATGAATCATGTCGAATCATAGGCATGATATATTACTGCAGGCGGAGCGAGATCATCAGATTAAGAACCGAAAAAGGGAAGAATACCACCAAAAACATTCAAAAACTATAACCAAAACTATCGACCAGTCACTCTTTCTTCGGTTGAAGCATTGGTGCAGCTGTTTCCGCCTCACATATGCAACTTGCTGACCCAGCAGGCAGCCACAAGCCGTACCCTTTGGGCAATGGTGCTGTTGTCCATCGGAGGGTGCCCATGTCTCATAGTCCGAGCCAGGTACATCGGGTTCAGAATCCTTATGGCACGCGGGCCAATCAAGGGCATCAAAATCAATGCGATAAATGACACCCTGCTGTCCGCGACTGCCAAAGGCCACGAAATCTGTAGACACAGCTGTTGGCTCGATGAGGATGTTGGTCACATTGAAGGGCTCCGAATCCAAATGCAAGGGTTGCCAAGTCTTCCCTTCATCCAGGGAATAGATCACCTGGTTGGTCTCGGAATTGACCGAGGCCATGACCAACACAGCTCCATGATTGCCAAACTCATAGATGTGGACTCCTTTTCGTACTTCCGACCAGCTCAAGCCACCATCCCTGGAGAGGTAGGTGTTGGATTCCTCCGCCTTGTAGCTAAGCCGTTGCCCCACATTCCCCGCAGCCATGATGATGCCCACGGCCTTGTCATAGGAATAGAAGGGCACGAAATGTTCCTGGAAAGTCATGTCGTGCAAATGAAGGGAGCAGCCGTTGCCACAGCTGATAGGCTGCCCCTCCGAGTCGCTGCTGGGGGCTTTCAGGGTGGACCACGCGCCTCCGGCGTTGAAGGAAATCAAGCTGTGCACCGACACCGACGTGTTCCGCAGCGCCAGACGACGGGAGGAAATCTCTGCAGTGGGGGAGGGGCGTGCCTTTAAGTAGCCTGGGTGAACCAGCCATCCCTGCGACCAAAACCCAAGCAAAATTGGAAGCATTTGACAGTTCGCATCATCATCCGATATTTAGTCTGCATTTTAAGGATGGAAAGCATAGTTCGAACATTAAAGCCTGATTTGAAAGTATATCCGGTTAATTTACTATGAAAACATGATAAAACCTGATAGGATAATGGGCCAGGCACGGATGGATTGTTCCGCTTGAGACATGGTGGAACCCTCTCCCAGCTGATAGTCTCCATGTTCCAGCCAGCCACTTTTGGCGAAAGAGGAGGGAAGCGCCTCAATTCCTGTAGCGTTCTTGGCGGCCCAAACATTTGCGAAGTAGATGCCTGGTCGTAGGTCAAACAAACTCAAACTCTCATCTTATATTTCACTCACTTTGGCTGGCCATGCTTTGATACTTGAATCACCATAATCATCCCTTTTTTCTAGTCATGTTCACATGTGTTGGCCCATCCTCACCTTTCAAATTTGAGACCTTTTCAAAAGCAGCCCTCCCATTCACGCCGATGTTGTGCTGCAGGGAGAGGACGTAGCGCGTCCCAGTGTCATCCGAAACGTAGACATTGCCCAAACCCTCACCATGATTCACATGAAGTAGGACAAAACCCTCCGATGCATCCAGGACGGTGTAGGATTTCTCCGCCAAATTTGTTGGAATGAAGGCCTTTTCGAATGGCTGATCTCTGTTGGCTGTGCTGTGTTTCCGAACCATCAGTTGGACATTCTGGCTCTGAGGATCCAGGCACTGTGCCACCAGGGTGAACTGCTCTGAAACTACAAATTTGTTCCCACGAGGCACGTGGGTGGTGACATGCTTTCCAAAGTCATCTGTGGAGACAAAATCCACGCTCTCCATCCACCTACTCAACATGGGCTGCCTGGTGTTCTTGTCACGGAAGTGTGTGAAATAGATCCGATCTGTAAAATCGCCACGGCCCCAGCTGAACTGCACCACATGCCTTGAGACCTGCTGGGGACATAAGACTTGGCAATTGGGATAGGACTCACTTCCAGATTCCAAACATTTCCAAACCCATCCAGAAAAAATGACTGCGCGGTGGTCCAGAAATTGGCTTATGATCCATCTTAAAGTGGCAAGTTTGCATGTCACGAAGGGTTCTTGTACTTTCAATTTGTGACTGTTTAAAGATCATCAAAAATATAAAGATCAATGATAAAGAAAAACACATTTAGTATTAGTGGAAAACTAGTTCTGGAGATTCTGGAGGTTCTATAGATATGTATAGATCATCAAACACTTGCTGATTCACCACCCAGAAACGCTTTCTAGGGCCGTTCTCCCTAAATCTCTGGTCACCAGCAACTGATGAGTGCAAGGACTGCCAGGCCGCGCATCGCGGCAATCCTCTGTCCAAGCAGAGAGGAGGGCCCATTCCGGCCTGTGACCACCCATCCCAAGGCAGATCTAAGAGTCATGGGAAACCCGGGAAGCCCTATGGTTTCCGGTGAAGGTTTTCTCTTTTTGTCCATTCATTGAGATAGATCATTGATATTTATTGATCGAGCATGGGGGATTCAATACTGTCCGTGGGGAAAAATCCAGAGACCAGTTATTGGTATATTCTTTGATTAATGTCAATCCTGGATTAATAAACCCCAAACGGCTGTTTAATTGGGGGGGTACCGTTGAAGAATTGATGACTATTGGAGGAGTACCCTCCTAACTAATAAACCACGGTTTAGTCTCATCCGGGGTTGACATTATAATCTACCTCTTGGTTGTTGAATGTGGGGAAGCATCTATCAACCAACCAGTGGGAATTTGGGACGTCTGGGGATCATGACTTCGCTTCCAAGGCCTTTGAAGGATGAAAGCGACATCACTTGCGGACGCCAATTATGATGATGGGCGCGAAAAAACTGAGGGCCGATTGGAGTTGGGGGCGGTTTCATGGAGGGACCTGGAGGAATTAAGGAGTTCAGGAACCTCAGGAAACCACTTAGAAATACCCTCTGGTAATTTAACATAGCTATTGAAAATAACCATTTATAGTGGATTTACCCATTAAAAATGGTGATTTTCAATAGCTACGTTAAATTACCAGAGGGTATATCAAAATATCATCCTCAGAGATCCTCAGAGATCATAAGAACTCTGCAGTTTTTTTTAGTCCCAAATCTCAAGGCACCACAATGTCAACCGACCAATCGGCCTGTTGGGGTGAAACATGAAGGACAAACGGATCGCATTGGGGTGGTGGATTTCATGCCACGAAAGTCCCGCGTCATCCGTTGCGAAGGTCTCCAAGCGATTCCCCACGGCCAGCGCGATGAACGAACTATTTGGACTCATCAGGAGCCTGACCACGTGAACCTGACAGCACCAGCTGGTGCCCTCGGAAATCATTGGGGGAGCCAAGAGTTGGAGCAAACACATTAATGCAGGAATCGCAAGCCGGGTTGTAAGTTTACCTGTAACCCCATCAAACAAAAAATGTACCCATCATAAATTTAATTGTTGGCCTAGAATCATCTATAACCCCACAGAAACGTATCATAAATCACTTAGAAACCAATCAGATCAATATGTCTCTCCATCGCTATCAGGTCAACCTTGTTTTAGGAACGCGCATAAAGGGCCTGTCGCTGGCCACTGTGCAATTTGGTTTCCTCAAAGGTTCCCGCTTGGTCGCTGCTCCTGTGCAACGTTCCCCTCTCCGTGTACAACATGACGATCTCGCGGTCCTGGAAAATCGCCAGGGAAATCGGACATACCCCCTGGTAAACATACAAAAAACTATTGAAAATTGTGATTTATAGTGGATTTACCCATTAAATGGTGATTTTCCATACTTATGTTAGTGTACCAAGGGGTAATGAACATAATGAGCATGATGAAAATAATGAACATAGTGAACATATTAATCCCATACCCCTACTACTAACCCCCCCCAAATAATAAAAACTAGGGTCCGTCTCCAATTTTGGAGAATTTGAGGTTGGCCGATTTGATTTTTTAATTAATCCCAATCCCCTTTAGACCACAATGTAAACATGAAACTACCATTTGTGGGTTTCACCCCCTAATAATAAAACTAGTCAACCCCAGGGTGTTTTTTTATTAGGGTCCGTCTTTTAAGGTCGAAAAAAAGTATTTTATATTAAGGTGTTTAATTTAGTATTAGGGGGAAGCTTCGAAATCCAATTTGTTGGCAATATTTTAATTAGATTTTAAAAGGAAATCTAATCTGTTTTGAATTATATAGATTTTTTTTTTTAATATTAGGGTTTTGAATTTACTACCAGTAGTACCGCACAAGGCGGTGGCGGAAGTTTCAAAAATAGGAAACCTATAGGAGAAATTGGTTGTTGTGAATCAGGGATGGCAGAGCGAAGCCACTGATGGACTGAAAGGTGGTTG
>Ga0126342_10009184_pt1 | contig 17718 bp, 16 predicted proteins | sample Cyp1metagenome_FD_92528 | JGI IMG/M metagenome (GOLD analysis project Ga0126342, IMG submission 92528) | Coral microbial communities from Lord Howe Island, Old Settlement Bay, Australia - Cyphastrea 1 metagenome | ecosystem: Host-associated > Invertebrates > Cnidaria > Coral ... | reverse complement strand
AGCTGGATGTGGCGCCGCAACTGTAAAGGAGATGTCTGGGCGGCCATGCCAGCTCTATTTCACTAACACAGACATCGCTGCACGCCAGCTGCCAAAAAGTCCAGCGCCGCTAATGCCGGCGTGCCCTTGTTTTTTATAGATTTCCAACAACTGGGGCTGCACCTTGACCGTAGAGTGAAGTCGTTCATGTCGCCGTGTTTCAGATTCTTTTGCCAACGTCTTACCCAAGGTTTCTGTGCAGGGTTAAAGCACTTTGTTTCTTCTCTGAAATAATCAGAGCTGGCTCCAGCAAACCAAACAAATTGGGATCAATGACCCCTCCATTCCAAGCCCCAGTATTTTCCCCGTTTTGTCGGCCAAATTTCCTTTCCTAAGACCATGGGACGGATTCACCCATCGTACATGTGCGCGCACTCACTGGGGCGCCCGACCACCTGCAGATCGGCGCCACCGCTATATGAACCTCCAGGGTTGAAACCGGAGTGGCACACTCTCAAGATACTCAAGCAAATAACTCGGACATAAATTGAATGATATAAAATTGATTAAACATGGAAGTCTGCTAGGACTCCTAGCAGTCACAGTGCTGTAACATTAACACCAGCCAAATACCGGCCAACATCACATACATAAGCCCCCCAGCAACCCTGCCTCCGTTCAACGGGTTGAAGCCATTCGGAAGGAGAACTGGTGGATCCAAATTGCATCCAGCTTGCGTGGGACACGCCCGACAGTCTGTCTGGACACTCGCAACTAGGCACATTCCGAAACCCATGTCCCAAGCACAACCAGCAGCTGCTGCACAGTCACAGGCATCTGTCAGTTGGGGACAATTGGTTGTTGCGCATTTCTCCTGTGTATTGCACAGAAAGCAATCGATCTCTGTGGGCCGGCCCCGATTTTGACAAATGCCACCGCCGTTGGCAAAAGCACTCCATCCGCAGACCTTTCCTGCGGCACAGGCACATTCATCTTGGGCCAAAATACAGGGATCACTGGTCGTTGTGGCCGTGGTCAGAGTGGAGGTCACCGTGCCCTGCAGAAACCTGCTGGGAGCCTGGGAATTTGCCACCCCAAAGAGCCATGGGAGAAGCCATCCATGGCGCATCATCGGCCATCATCGGCCGTCACCGCATGCCGCGCACGCATGCAGAAGGGGGCCGCAGGAAGAAGCCCTTCATTTGAGCCTGAATACTAATGTAGCAACTACAGAGATCTTCAGACCATTTCATATAGTTATATAGAATTATATAGACCAAATTAGATCAGTATAGAGAGCGCTGCCGCCACTGCCATGGACGATCACGCCCCATCTAATCTGCAGCAGACACAATATGATTGAAGATGCACGCATCAGCAATTTGTGTTTTTTGTCCACTAGTTCATTGCTTGAGGAAAGGTGAATCATGTGAGCCTCTGCCAAAGCTCCTTCTGCTGGCTAAAGTCAAGCAACGCTCCACAAATCGTGAACTAAGTAGTCCTAGACATCATGCAACAATTGATCTAAATCGTGTAGGCCAAAGAGAGCATTAGGGACCTGTTCACTGTCGAGTTAATCAAGGATCTTCCTCTTCTTCCTCTTCTTCTTATTCTCTTCTCTTCTGCTTCTCCCTCAGGCATCCACCTAGCGTGCACATCAACTTCCCTTGGGGCAATCTCTCTCCGCTTCCACCGTGTCTCCTTCCATGCAGCGGTCTGCTGTCAAGCCAGAGGCTCATACATAGTACCTGGCACTACTTTGCTGGGGGGCGGTACTAATTTGATATACGATCAATAGGTTGTTACAGCCAGCACTTGCTACACAAGCCGCTTCCGTTTTACGGCTTTGTCTTCGTCTTCCTTTCTTATTATTTTTATTTTTCTTCTTCTTCTTCTTCTTCTTATTCTTCTTGTTTTTCTCCTTCTTATCTCTTCTGCTTCTCTCGCGGGCTTCCACCTAGAGTGCACATCAAACTCCCTTGGGGCCACCTCTCTATGGCCGGCGGGCTTGCCGAAGGCAATTATAGCGACAAATATGGAAATGAACATGGACATGAACATGAATATGGACCTAAACAGAGGCATGAATATGGGAATGAACATGGAAATGACCATAACATAAACATGAACATGAGTATGGTCATGAACATGGACATCAACATGTACATAAACATGAAGATGGACGTGAACATGGACATGAATATGGGCATGAACATGCACATAAATATGCACATGAACATGGAGGTGACCATGAACGTGAATATGGACATGACCATGAACATGAATATGGCCATAAACATGGACATGAACATGGACATGGACGTGAACATGAACATGAATATGGACATGAACATGGAGATGAACATGGACATGAACATGACCATTTTAGTGAACATGAATATGGACATGAACATAAACATAAACATATATAAATATGGACAGGAACATGGACATGAACATGAATATGGACATGAACATGGGCATGAACATAAACAAGAACATGGACATGAAATAGACATGGACAAAAATATGGAAATGAACATGGACATCAACATGAACATGAATATGGACATGAATATTGTCATGAAAATGGACATGAACATGGGCAGGAACATGAACATGGAGATAAACATGGACATGAATATGAACATGTACGTGAACATGGACATTAACATGTACATGAATATGAACATGGACATGAACATGAAAATTGACATGGACATGAGGATGAGGATGAGGATGACGCTGATGCTGATGACGCTGATGCTGATGATGCTGATCCTGATGCGGATGCTGATGCTGATGCCGATGATGCAAAAGCAGTGTACCAAAATATTCATTAAGTGACCCCAAACATCAGAAGGAGTTGGCACGTGTGCGGCCTCATTCATGCCATGGCCCACACGGCCCGCCGCCGGCTGGGCCCAGCTATGTACAACCTCGCCCCTCGTCACCTGTTGGAAGATGCTTCCTATTGCCTGGGAACTTAAAGAATTACTCGTCCTGGCTTGAGAAATTCACAAACACCCAAACACCCCTAGCGGATGATGACCTGTCAAGGCACAACAAAGTAATGTCCAAGGCATTAAGCCACTCACAATTGCTATAACTTAATTGCGGCAGTTCGGGCATCATACGGACATATATATCACAAGCGGTGTGACCTAAAGTCCTGAATAAATTCACGCGGTTCAAAAGTAGGAGGCTTGTTAAGTAAAATACCGGCGTATGTTACCCCGTACCCTAGGCTTACGGAAGCAACCAAGACCTCGCAGGCAATGGTAAAAATTATATAAGTGATACTTTCCGCAGCAGCGCCGCTGCGTTGCCCGTCAAATGTTCTGGCAATCAACCTGCAGCAGAGTTCAAAAGTTGACACATAATTTCTTCGGTTTGTGCGTTTGTGCTCCTGAAATAGACAATATGGGACCACGTTGGTAGATTTTGGGCATCATTCTTTGAAATGCTGAGTCCAAAAGGGAGAAAGGTATTGTTCCTGTAAAGCTTAGCCTGCTTGAACTGAATCTTAGTCTCAACTTGTCTCAACTTCATGTCATCCACCACGGGGAGCAAGGCATGCCAGGTGTGCCACGACACGGCAATAGGAGCCTGTGTGCGCCTGGCAGAGTCACAACCAGAGACCCAGCATTTGTCAAAGTAACATCCACGTCTTGCCAGTTGGCAAATGATACAAAGCGATTCTCCAAATACTAAATCAGATCACGGACCAGTGCATTGGGTTTGGCCGCGACCCTTTTGGGCGTGAGTCAGGCGCTGGCTCAAAAGAATCAAAGTGGAAATGAGTTGCTGCGCTCGGGATGCTTCCACCGACTGATAGAGATTAGGGACTGACAGCTGTCACATTTCATGAGGTAGATGCCCTGCCTTTTCACATCTTTTGACTATGTCACCAAACGAATGTATAATGAATCCAACAAGTCGGAAAATGAATCCCAGATGCTTATATTCCCAAGAACTGAACTCTAGTCAGTCGAAAATATTGCAATGCCACCATATCCACCATGACCATATCTGAATGGTGAGAGGGATCAAAATCGACCAAACCAACTGCTAAATGTAGATTGAGTTAGATTGTTTCGTATGAGGTACCAATCTTGATACCCCCCCCATGTTTCCACGGTCAAAATGCTTTTGTGGGGTCCCAACCACCCCGTGGCCTGCTGAAAGGCTTCATTGATTTGCGACAGGCGGTAGCCTCTGCAAATCAAGGTGAAAATGGTATGGGTATGATTGGGTATGGATCAAAATTCGGGCACCAATGGGCCCACAGTCACAAAGTTTGTTAAGTATTAGACCATCCACTTTGGAGGTCCAATACTGTTGACCCATAATACGAAGTAATTAATGATGAAATATTAAGAACATATATATATATATATATACGTATATATATATATATTATATATATTAGAACTACAATGATGTGTTTCAATACAATCTCATGGCGATAAATGGAGTGTTGTTGGCCTTTTATGGCCCATGGCCTTTTGATATCTCATGGTGACCGTCTGGGATCCCGCGGCTCGTGGGTGAAAGGACGGATTCCAAGGGCAGCTCTTCTCGAAACTCATCCAGGAACTTCACCTTTTGGCACAGGCGGCACCCTGTTTCTGGATCCAATGAAACCAGACTTGAAACCTATAGTGTCCTATAGTATCCTATAGTGGCCCAAAATGATGTGACCTATCCATTTCATTTCACTGCATAAAAGGAAGATCCTTGCTGCCATGCAACGCTCTGCCTTGCAAACGTAGTTATATAACTAAATGGTACAAAAATCAGCCCTGATAGTCAGGCATACAGTTTGCATTCGCCCTAATAATATGTGACCTACCCAAAAATAAATCAAAATAAGGGGAAGTCAAGCCAGGTATTGCACAAGTTCTTTCCCCGAGAACTCAAAATCAAGCACATCGGTTGGTGCCAGGCGGTATCCAAGGGAATGGCCCATATGCCACAATGCTCCAGTAGACTTGGTTCCCGTGCAGCTTCTTCCAAATTCCAAGGAGTGTAGTTGTGCACCCCGCGGATCGTCAGGCACTGCAGGCTGCACAGCAAAATTGTGCAGCGTCTCAACAAAAATGTGTTGATGCGTTGTGCTTCATAATCATCGTCAAACTTGACCTGGTGAACAGTTTCAATCCTGAAAATATACTGCTGATTGAGTCTTCTCCCAAACGCTGCCGTGTGTAGAATTCATCAGTGACTCTCTTTATATCTCTTTCAGGTCCTGATTCTTATCCACTGCATTCCGCTGCCTTTCTGATGATTGTTTCGCCCGTCAAAGAAGAGAGCTGTGAATCTGGATGCACCTCAGGGAACAGCAAATCTGCTCATGACCAAATCAGTTTGAGCCCCACCTTTGCAGGCGGGTCCTAGAAAACTCAGCATGTTCCAAGTTGAGTGGATGATTCGATGTTTATTGCAAAAGCATCCAGTTTGGGGGGTAGATCAAGAACTCGCCTCCCAGTTTCATTCGCTTCACAAGATAAACCCTCGAAGAATTCAAATGGTGGAAGTCCTGAATCCATCTGAATCCCAATATCAATGGAAGTTCAGCAGGAACCGAGCTACATCGAGCTACAGCATCTACAGATATCTACAGCGGTTCATCATGGTTCATCTCCATGCAAGTCCAGCCCAGAACTGCGGCGCTATTTGCATCCCCAAATTGGGGGCCGCCCAGAGAAGCAGGTACAAAATGAATAAAGGTGATTTAAAGGTTGCTATATCACGGCACAAACAGGCCCTTGGCTGAAAAAAATGGGGAAAGAAAATAACTGCTGATAAATCATGCAATGTTCGAGAAACATACATACTGCTTTTACAGATTTCATAACATTTCTAAAATGTGCCCCACCAGTGCAAAGGGTCTGGATATGTCTGGATAGTGCCACGGCACCATTCCAGTGAACGAGTAGTGTCCGCCGTTGCGCAGCAATTGAACGCCCTGGCTGCGGCCATACCCACCCCCTGATGGCCGTGATGGCCGTGATGGTAGCACAATCTCTGCAAACAAAAACGGTGGACGACAATTGAAGTGTGCTGGAAGATGTTGGAAGATGTTGGAAGATGTTGGAAGGAAAGCAAAACAGCAATGCAACTTTGGCACACTCCACGAGAACTGCTTGAGTGATGTTGGATACACCGGATGTTAGGTTGAAAAGCCGAATCAAACCAAGAAAAAGGGACAATGATCTGCAGTATCTGCATATGCGTGTAGATCCAGGAGTCCCAGAAAAGTGTCCTTATCTTTGCTACATTTTTCCGTCTTTTCGGCTTCTCGAGGTTGTCTTGGGTGTGCGTTCTCCCTTCCAGGTTTTGTGTTGTTGTGATCCCCTACATGATAACCGTCAAAATTTCCAAAATGTGCCATTTCTATCCATTTCTTATATTTCTTTGGAGCCGAGGCTCACCACAGTGGAGCTCCTATGTCACCAGCCTCGTGGATCACGTGTTTGGCTCCCGTCATCTCCACGGCCACATCCACCCCACGGGGATACATCTCTCGGATGGTGCGGGAACGCTCCAGCACATCCTGGACCCGGGCTACGGCCAAGGGGATCTTCGAAAGGATGACAGGAACAGCTCAAGCGAAATGGTTTGCTGCCGCCCGAAATGATATTAAGGGGTTCAACTGTTTTAGAGACGCTCAAGCAAATCCAAATCTGACATCGGAGATGAGCTCACCTGATTCTGGTCATCCTACCTTTCTGATCTAATCTGAGACTGTCTCGATATTGATGGTGGGATATAGAACCTTCATCCATGGGAGTGAACCACATTGAACCACCCATCCCAAGTACAGTACACAGGGAAAACCCCGTGGCTTTTCCTACATCTCAGATCATCTCAGTCATGACACACCACCGCTCCCGCGGACTCCTGGTCATCGCCGGTGACCAGCAGTGGAATACCACCAAACCTCTTCGCCGTCTTCAGGCGCTCTGCGTCGGTGTCCAGGCAGAAGACACTGCGACAAGGCACGGTGAACTTCGGGGAAGCAGCGAAGCCGAACATGAGGAGCTCACAGATCAAAATGAGGAGTTACCAAGATCTGGATGCAATAGGTTTGTTGAGATTATTACATATACAACCAAGAAATATGCGTGTTTTTAACAATAGTGATGAATACTGTATCTTGAGATTCCACTCCATACGTCCAAGATAAGCTTCAATTGGGACCCCAATCTTTGACATTGGAATGGTGGGTATGTCATATTTCCCCATGGCTTCAGGCGCCGGCCTGTCCATCCCTACACGCTTCCGAAGCCATGCCACGGCATAGATTCCCAGGAGCCCAACGCCTGGCGCGATAAGGACCTGGTGGCACTAGTGGTCTATGGTGGTCACGTGGTCTGTGTGCCTCACATCAGAGATACATTGAACATCATTGAATCATCCATGGATACATCAATAGAATTCAATAGATATCAGAGACCACAATCATTGGAGTATAGATGAGTGAATGAATGGGATAAATATATTTATATAATTATATAACATGTATGTGCTGTATATAATATATAATATACGTATATAAAGAATGGCTTGTGATAAAGAGATTAAAAGAGCATGTATCTGAATGAAAGATGTTGGAAGATGTTGGGACACTCGTGTACTCACTTTGCGTTGATATAATTTTGTCCATCGCCAGAAGCCCCGGCTGCATTTTTTCATCCAAAATCAGCCCAGCTCCCAACCTTGAACCACTGCACTCTTGTTTGCACCGTACCTGGCGAAAGGGCTGGGCCATGCTGGACCGGTGGCCCTGTGAAGATTGGGCAAAAAGATCCTGTTGCCCATCCATATTGGAGCCTCAACGTTCCCAGGCAAAAGGCTGAGGATCAGAATCGAAGCCCATCAAATCTACAAATGATGTTTCACATGGTATTGAACTATCCAGTTTTGGGGGTTTGCAAATCTGGAATATTTAGTAGGGAAACAGTAGATGTCAGGCCCAGATCCCATCCAAATCCCCTTAGCTTTCCATCACCAGCTGTGGATGGAGCACAACCACCCCATCAGGCCTCGGTAGCCGAGCCATGTCCAGCGCGTTCACCACCGTGGCCAGGGCGCAGTTGGCAGGGGCGCACACCTGGCATGGAACAAGAAACGGCTGGAGTTTCAAACCCAGAACTAGAGGGATTTCCAGGTGTTGCCAGGTTGGGCATTGTGGAAATCTCCGGCCAAAATGCAAGAACATGCAAAAGATTGCAAAAGCACATTCTTTTGCTAGCCGCTGCTAGCCAGAGGTATGCAGCTTAGTACAGGCGTGTGAATGCCATCTGTCGAATCTGCCTTGGATCCTTCAAAAACCTTCAGCTCCCGGTTTGATATAGCTGGGTATGTTTTCCATTTGATCTACTTTAGCTGTGGACTTACTGATAGACTCTTCCCCGATTTCAATTTGGAGACATGCGAATTCCAGGAAAAGGCAGCTTTCTGTGGATTGGATCTGAAGTCAGGTGCTGCCAACATAGCTATTGCATGCTATTGTTTAATGTGGAGCCAATGGCCTCACAAACAGCATCTTCAGTGGCAATAGTTTTGGGCCCCCTATCACACCCCACCCTGGAGCTCAACTGGTTGGGCAACTTCACAGCATGCGTCCTCTCCGGGTGTCAGAAGTGAGATCTGGCTCAGTGGGGAAATTCAGATGATTTGGGTCACTACGAATTACCGAAATAGCAATCAACTAGTGTGGCAAACCAAATTTCACCAGGTGGGCATTCCTGGAATCCATAGGTACCCACTTGGGGCTTGGGTTGACCGCTTCACCACATCAGTTGGTTTGTGCACTGCATGAAGCCATCCCGTTGCGGAAAACACGTGGCAGAGAAGGGGCTCTCACTGAAATGATTCCATCTGATAAATCATCCAGCATCATCCAGCTATCCCATGATCACGCGGCCTATGGCCAAAAAAAACAAAACACACCTAATAAACTCATGAACTTAAGACCCAAAAAGCTTCTCTCATGCACTGGCCCAAGGTCCCTGGTCTCAGCAGAATGTGGCTAGCGTACCTCCAAGGGCTTAACAGAATTCAACTGGGCTGGACCTTCCAAAGGATTGAGGGCAATCCCAGATCTCTTCCCTTGAAAGTTAAGAATCACCCAAATATACCCAAATGATGGATTATATGTTGATTGTATTGAAGATTTAGATGTACTTGATAACTCACGGTTGCAGTATTCCGATATTCCTATCTCAAGCTTTTGGTCACCCCTTGCCCCTTTGTTGGCCCTAATAGATGAACAAATCCTCTGAAAGAACTACGTTCGGGTGGCCACTGTCAGTGCGGGGCACGTGCCATTGAGGCCACTGCCCTCCGAAATCCTGCTGTGGCCGTACCTTGTGGGGTGACTCCATTTCGGGAACCACAGAAAAAAATATGTCTAAGCCTAAGCTCTTTGTTGGCAGCGAGCGGCGAAAGGATCACGAGCAGAGCATTTCTCATCAAGCACATTAGATAAGACGTGGAATGGCAGCAAGGCGGAACATGTCTATCCCATAAAAGGGTTCTTTTGAAATCTCTCCCGTATCATGCTTGTGAGAATCAACTTTGCTTGGTCCCTGGTTACGCCCTGATATCGATCCTGTTACCCAGAGGGTACAAATAGCCACAGGCATGGAGCACTTCATCAGTGAAACACACTTCTGCGGAAGCCTGCTGTGCGGAAATGAGTCCCAAAATCAATGGCTACTGAGCGGCTACTGCTGATCAACATGAGGAAAGCCAAGCCCCAACAATTCTACCAATTTGCGAAGAGGCATATGGAGGCGAACACTGTATCTGATGCACTGAATCTACCCATTTATTTCTGCGTTGCTGGCTGAAAATTGTTTAAATGACACCACTGCAACTGAAACTCTCCAACAGTAAGCTCTCATCTGTGCACATGGGTTCCAGATAATATCACGCGAGTCCACCCATCTATACTATAGCTCCGATATGCACTCTGAATTATAGAAAGATGGTGGATGATACTTGTAACATGCATAATTGAATACTGAATTTGCATGTACATCTATGGTTCATTGTAATTATGCGAATCCACCTCGTCCACCTTCACATTCCCCAGCCAATCCCAGCCGGGGCACTTGTGTAGTGTGCACTCCGGGCAAAGGCCACAGGAGTCCGCCACGCTGAAGGTCACACGGTCACCTTCCTGCAGCTTCCAGCCGCGGTGCCTCACGTGAAAAGTGAATACGAAACCCTACTAAAATTGGTGGCCAAGGATGTAATTTATGACAGTTTATGCACAAGAAATTGGAAAACTGTTTGAGAGTTTTGCAAGAAACATGGGAAAAATGGGAGCCTGCGGGCATCTTGAAACCTCTATATTCCAATCTGGGATCTTGCTTCAGCAGTTTTGGGAAGATGGGACAGTTGCAGGTGGAGGAGCGCTGGGCGCATGGGTCCAAATTCGGGATTCCAAAACAGAAACGCAAACTTGTGTTTGTAATATCGATCAATGTCGTGTATCTTCGCAACGAATCCTATTGTATCCTATTGTTGCTTTACGGGTGCTTCAACGACAGTGAAACTGTGAAACGTATCCATTTCTAGGGGCCCATCGCTTCAACAAAACAGGGACTGGGAACACTTGAAGGGTTGAGTTGGGGCCGCGGGGCCTGCTGATGAGCACCACATGCTGTTCAGGGATGGGGACAATCTCAAATGAGTATCAATGAATCATGCATCAAGAGGTATCCCTAGAGTCATGGATGTTGAAGTTGATCTTTTTCGTTTCATCCATCAATGCTGTACTCCACTTGATTGCTGGTGGTAAGGAGGTGAGTCCTGCGTGGATGTAAAAAGATGAGAAAGGAGGGCCCAGCCAGTATGCTTTCCCTGCTCACCGCACAAGACTATGCCATGGCAATTTGCTCAGGCTCATATCCCTATCTTTGTTTGTTGTTCCAGCTCACCCATATTCTATATTATTCATCACTATTCTATCATCTCACAGTTCCAACTTTGGTACACACTCAGGTATCAGTGGTCATATCTCCAATTTATGTCCATCAGTTTAACCATCATGATATACGACCTCATATGTCAATTTGTGACGATTCTTCCATTGTTGATCATGATCATGATATTATATGTTGATCCATCCAAGATATCCAAGTTCCCCATCTTCCATCGCACCTGGGCCGGTTGCCGCTGAAGATATCGGAGCCGATGCGCTCGATGACACCAACCCCTGCCGTAGGGGCGGGACCCAAATGTTATGGGAGTCCAATCCTCTGAAAAAAATCCTGAAACTGGTAGCAAAATGGGACATTTCACCTACGAACAGTATCAAAAAGTGGAATATCTAACTGACAACCACTGGGATTGCCAGCAAACATCTAGGTTAAGGGTGAATTGCTGCTGTTGAAGATGGTTTTTGCACTTGACTGTGGCCATTTCGGCAAATCTAAGGACCATGGATTACCATTACCGTGTACCCATGGTGAGCTGACCATACATTGACACCAGGCCACGGTCGACAGATATGCCACCTTCGTGGCCCAGCACCAAAGGCATTGGTTCCTGTCTCTTGCCACTCACCTCAGTGTGGGCGAACGCTACGGCGGTGCTGTGAGCGTAACAAAACACAGACTGTCCAGATGGGAGTTGTTCACAGTTGCCCCAAAAATCGGCAGGGAAGGTCATATTGTGAGGCAAAATAGAGAGGGCATGAAAGGGCTCAGTTCATCTCAGTTCCCTCTTGAGGTCTCTGACCATGGCTATGTTTAATACAGCCATCAGTCATCATGATCTAGAGAGTCTAGATCTCTGAACAAATGCCCATTGAGGCCTGTGATGTTTCCCTGATGCTTCATGCGCTGGTTCCTCTGTCCTATTTCGGCGTACATCCGCGCATGTTGATGTCATATTCAAGTCTTACTCTCCGGAAAGCCATGGACAACCCTTATTTACGCAGGTGACTTGCCAAGTGAAGATTTTAAAGATGCTTTTCCCACCGGTTCACATTGAAGATCAGCCACCAACGGGTGGCTTTCGGGTCCCCAATCTGAAATCGATATCATGTGCCACGTGGGCAACTGAGAAGACCGCCGTGTGCAAGTCGCTTCCACAAATCGTGGCTACCTCCACGTGTGGCTAGACATTTGGACGTCTGAACAGGCTGCCACTCCGAAACAAAAGAACATCTATGGGGAATTGCTGTACAGAGAGCATGAGCCGTGTCTTTCTGTAGCAGGGCCCTCAGGACCCTGCAGATTTTATGACGAGGCTCTCAGTTGTGTTGCTCAAAAAAGCGGTCCAACAAATGTTCTTAAAAACATATAAAAACCATTAAAAACCTATGTTTCTCTTTTGTTCCGCCCCGGCACTGGGGACATTGCCTCCATCCGAACGAGCAACTCACCCTCGTTCAGCTTGTCGGGCAAAGGAATCTGGTGGAACAGGATGTCACCAGTACACTGAATCTAAGCCAGAATTCTCCAAAGGGCTCATATTCTGTAACAGGAATAGTACGACCACCATTTAAGAGAATCAATCCAAACTGTCAAGTAAAGTGCGAAAAGGACTTGGGTTGGGAACGCAAGTAAACCTGGTTTTGGATTGTTTTGGGACACGCTTCCCACCATACTGCAGCATCATGCAAGCCGGAGGACACTCAGTATTCATGTTCAAACCATCATACAATATGCCACCACATATAACTGCTGCCACCATGTCTACCAAACAGCTGCAGCACCCAGAGACGGGATGAGCATTCAAATGCCACCAGTCTCAGTTTGCCTGGTAAATCCTGATGATTTTCCAGGCAGGGCATCCAATTTCATGCAGTTTCATCCATTTCCATCCAATTTCAAGTGCCCATCCCAAGAGATAGCTGTCATCTATCCCCGAATCCTGGGTAGAAAATTGCAAAAAATGGTAGAAAATGGTAGAAAATGGTAGAAAATTGTAGAAAAGTTGCCCCTTTGCTCCATCCAGCAGCGCACCTCTTGGAGTTCCAAAGGTTTGCCGACCTCGTGAAAAACGGCAGCGACAGCTTTGGTCGCCCGCCGCAGCTGCAAGCGATTCCATCCGCCTGCCAACCCAGCGGCATGGAAGCTGCTGGATGCTGGAGGCAAAGTCGGGAGATCAGCTAAGATGTGGATAAGACATGATAAATGTCTGATAAAACTAAAGAAATGGATGGATTAATAATTAATGATCAATGGGTAAATAGGTCATGATACGGCTATATCACGGCTATATTTCACTGAAGATGCAGCCGACAAAGCATGGAAACAACTTGAACCAACGGAAAACTTGCTACGGGCTCTGCCAATGTAGGGAGCTGTCCTTTTTGTGTATGGTCATCCCACCTGGTCAGCCAAATGACTCCTGTTGTCACCACTTGACTGGCACGCCTCTCAAGGTGCAGGCGGCCTTCCTTCCATGCATCACTTTGGACACCTGCTCAGCATATAGAGTGGCCATGAGTGGCCCAGGGGTGGCCCATGAGTGGCCCATGGGTCTGCAAAGTGGTCCTAACTGGTCGGCATTGCTTCACTTACTTCACTTGCCAGATTCGAAACAGCTGTCCTGGCCTCAGCGCCTCAGCACCCTGGCGCAGATTGTGTTGACATCCTTGAGCCGAGCCAATGCTAAATCCGAGGGAAGATGTACCGATGTACCGCATGTCCTGCGAACAAAAATAAAGTGCAAAGCTCCAACCATTGGATCCACTGATATCAACTGATATCAATTGCCTTTTCTAAGACCACACATCACACTCAACTCCCTTTTGGGAGGGTGGAGCTCACAGCACCGGTGGAGGATGTGTGGGGCCCAGCTTAAAATGTTGGCTCCCACCCACCTCCCTCACCGATGGCCATCTAAGAGACGATCGTTGGAGGCTTTATGAGGTGCAGTCACTAATAGGCACAAGAGGAGAAAAAAAATACCCGTTGGTCCGTTGGGCTAAAATCTGTGGCCTGTTGTCAAATTTCGGCGCTCAGTTGCAAAGTTGCCAAGTTTCAGTGAACTTCCCTACTCTTTTGCAGTATTTCAAGTGCTGTTGCAAAGAATTTTGCGAAGATCTCTGAAAGCCAACTTTGAGGGATTACTGAACTAGTCTTTGGCATGTCCGAAAGTTTCTGAAGCCTCCAATGACGCCGGGTGAGGCTGAAAAACGTTGACGCGCTGCGCCAACAGCCCATTGACGACACGGCTTCGATGGGTCTCAGCGTGCGTTGATCATTTCATCCCCGTCTCAGGATCCATGGATCATCCAATGATCATCCGAGGGTCCTAGGAGCCTAGCATCTCTTTGAACTTCTCCCAGTCAACCCAGTTTTCCTTCTGAGGAGGCTCACCTCGGAGATGTGCACAAGCTAGGTGCCATGGTATTTTGGGAGATTCAAAGCCGGTGCCAAAACCACTGCAGATTCTGAGATTGTCTGACAAAGCAATTTTGAAAAAACACTTTCAAGTGGTTGCTTCTTCTGTTTTGAGGTGATGTTGCAGTGCTTAGCCAATTACTGAATTACTCAACCAGGGCTTCATGAAACGCTCAAAAGCTCCTCCGGCTCCTGGCGATCCTACATCTTTCACACCGCCAGTGATTGTCACGTGCCCAAGAGATCATGTGCCACCAAACTCAGGTAAGCCATGGAGATCATGGTAAGCCACTCGAAAAAAAATGCCCCACTGGATGGGTTCAGAGTTTGTGATGTGTTTTCTCAGTTTTCTCCCCAGCTACACTTTGCTGCCACGCTGCTTCTGGGAGTCCAATCATCTGGAAATTTGCTCTCCAATCCACTTCCCAGCTTCGCCATGATATCATGGACTTCCTTGAATTTTCAGAAGCTCGGTGCAAGAAAATCAATGACGGAGCCTCCTATCTCAAAAAACAGCAAAAAAAAACATAATCACGCTAGATCAAGGACACCCAGAAACCTGGGGAACCCTGGGCACCACAGATAGCAGTCCCGCATAGAATTCAGTCATTTTGGCCACAAAGGTCAGCCCCCTACGCCCTAGGGACATAGATATACAGTACCTGACTTCCTGATCACCGAGGCTTAGTGTTTGGGTAGCTAACATGAACTGCGTACACTCATCAATTTTTTCTTTGCAGCAATTCATCAAATGCACCGATTTTTTTCAGGCACAAGCCACTTGATGCCAGAAGCAGGAAACCAAATCTTGGAGGTTTTCACTAGAAATGGGGATTTGTTCATTATTATGATATTGTATGGCAAAGTGATCCCTCCAGCATCACGGTCTTTTAGGCCTGCAGTATGCTTCAATCAACCCCCAACAATCCGCTCCAATGACATGAACCCCATAAATACAAGGATCTGACATGTTCACCCATCCTGTGCCATCCTTGTCCAGCATTTGAAAAACCTCGCAAGGACAACACCATGTTGCGAATTGGTCCGTCGTTTGAGACTTTCCCGAATACAAAACCACACGTTGCTTGCTGTACTTGATTGATATGATGTTGTTGCGGTGTTTTTTGTAGAATATGTGGTCATTTATATATGTTGTTTCAAAAGCAAGATACTGCAGAAACAAATGTGAGCAAGTAGATTCGTAATATTATATCGAAATTCAAAATCATGTATGTCAAAAACAGAATCTTATGATACTGTATCTTATGTATTGTCTACATGTCACGCATACTAAGTAAAATTCTTTCCGTTGTTAAAAAAAAATGGCAATGCCCTTCCGCCATGCAATATATATGTATAACAAACTGAAGCAAATAGTTGGAGCAAAATCCACGCTAATGCACCAACAAGATTGTTGTACAGTTTCTAAGTGGTTAGTTAGGTGTTCAGTCAGTCAATCAGTCAGTCAGTGAGTCAGTCAGTTCGTTGGTGATTTATTCACGTCCGTAAATGTCTGTCTCTGTGTGTGTGTCATAAACATTGATCACAACAGATCTTCAAGTACACTTTGCATGTCAGAAATACAATGAAGTGTGATATCTTGTGAGCTTGCATGTTTATCCAAAATGTGAATACATATACTCCAATTGGCACCTGAAAGGGAGAACGTGTAAGAAACGAAACAGAAAGACATCAATGATCAATCCTTTGCAAATAAGTCATGTACGTCATGTGCATAGGGTGTCATAGGGCACATCAGGACCAACCCACCGACCCTTGGGATATCACTGATATCACTGTCGCTGGCCTCTCGGAGCTCTTCCTCCTGTCGAGCGTGGTCTTCTTTTACCCGTTTCTCCATGAAGACCAAAAAGTCATCCAGGTGGATCACATTGTCTCTCCTGAGCTCGGATCAACTCTGGCCTTTCTTCCATCTGTGGCCTATAATATCCAATAATATCCTATAATATCCTATATAATGATAAGATCTCCTTAAAACTATGGCAGAAAGTGGGTAACCATTTAACCATCGGAGTTAGTTTTTAGTGTCACTCAGCAACATCTCTGGAAAGCCTGGCAATACGCACCGAGACTCGCCACCTCCCCTCGTGTTGCAGCAAGCTCCTGTCCAGAGGCTGATTGTCAAATTGTGATCTTTGAGATTTTGATTGGACTTTCCTACCTTAACCTACTGAATGTATTCAGGGGTATAAATAGAATGATTAGAAAAATAGTTCCAAAAATAAAAAGGAACAAATAATAAACACCACACTCCTGAGCATACCTGGAGGTGGACCATGGATGAGCGCCTCTCTTTGCCTGTGGGGCCTGCTTGCAAAATACTCCCAGAAAACTACCAAAACCTGGTGTGTCTGAAAATTGGGGAGACACAAAAATTGCAATTAACATGCGAAACTATATTATTTGGGTACCTTTGGATTTTTTGGGTACCTTATTTTTCAGACAAAACCATATTATGATGCGGAAGTGGAAAAGGTCGTCCTTGCAAGACAAAACACCAGTTGTCCTTTAAATCAGGCAACTGGGGATACGAACACTAAACCCCGCTTTAAACGATTGTTTTCCTGGGTTCTGGAATTGGCTCTTTGTGGGTCCCCATTAATTCCATCTTAGATTTTTGAGTGTGCATGGCTATAGCGACACCCACACACAAGTCAAATGCATCCCATCATTGGTAAGTTTTCTGCGGATGTTTCCGGACTACATGTTTAGTAACAGTCCATTCCAGAAGAATTGGAAATTTATGGAAATTGGCATACCAAGTAAAGGAGGGATGGAAATTGAAAAATGATTGGAATCACCAACCTCAGTGACTCAGCGTATAACTCGACTCTATGTCAATTTGGTTTACAGAGGTATAGATATGTGTGTAGTCTAGAGATTTGGAAATATGTAGATACATGCATACTTACATATCTATAAATATTATATATATAATATCAGAGTAATTAAGCTGTTCACCAGTTGGGTGGGACACCTGGGCATCCCATCCTCATCGGGCATGTTCATCCCCAAGGACGCCAGCAACGTGCCCAGCTTCTTGGCTTCCACGGTGTCGGTGCCCCCGAAGCGCGCGAAGAGCTCAAAGGCCTGGCCATGGAGTTGCTCTGAATTGGTGCCCGAGGAGGGTCACTCAGTCACTATGTACAAGAAATAACCAGATACATATTATGTAACGTATGTATGTATGTCTGTCTGTCTGTCTGACTGTCTGTCTGTCTGACTGTCTGACTGTCTGTCTGTCTGTCTGTCTGACTGTCTGTCGTGTGTCTGACTGTCTGTCTGTCTGTCTGTCTGACTGTCTGTCTGACTGTCTGTCTGTCTGTCTGACTGTCTGTCT
>Ga0126342_10009183_pt1 | contig 17718 bp, 19 predicted proteins | sample Cyp1metagenome_FD_92528 | JGI IMG/M metagenome (GOLD analysis project Ga0126342, IMG submission 92528) | Coral microbial communities from Lord Howe Island, Old Settlement Bay, Australia - Cyphastrea 1 metagenome | ecosystem: Host-associated > Invertebrates > Cnidaria > Coral ... | reverse complement strand
CCATCCCATCCATCCCATCCATCCCATCCATCCCATCCATCCCATCCATCCCATCCATCCCATCCATCCCATCCATCCCATCCATCCCATCCATCCCATCCATCCCATCCATCCATCCATCCATCCATCCATCCAGCCAGCCATCCATCCATCCATCCATCCATCTATATATCTATCCTATCCATTCATCTTGCAGCGATGAGACAGCAGCATTGCTGTAATTTGGAGGAGTTTTGATGAAAGCGAAAGCAAATTGAACTGTGCCATGTGGTGACTGACCATCATCTGACATGCAGTCAAGCATCAATGTAAAACCTTCATCCAAGAGATGCTTGCTGACCTTTTCAATCCACTGTGGGTTCTGAGGATGTCCAGGGGGAAAAGGCCCATCGGCTACCTCCGAATTCCTCAGAGAAAACAAACAGCTGGGAGCTAGACCAATGCCCGATTTCCCCCTACAACATAAAGCTTCAATCTGGGCCAAGAGTCTTCACCCAGGTACCATTACTGCTGAGGTGTTCCCCAAAATGGTCATGGCATCGGGGAAATGGACCTCCAAGGTGTCAAAAACTCATTGCTGAAGATTGAATTGTCGTCAAAAATCTTGATTCTCTCAGGCAAGGTGATCAGCTTCTCTCAGGGCATTGCTGGGACTCTGGCCAAGCTCAATGGGATCGAAAGCACTGATGTTGATAAGGCTCCCGTCGCGCCGCTGGAATTGATGCGAAGAGATCTGATGTCTCATCGACTCCTTAGCAGCCAAACCCTCCTGGCCACTCACAAGCAAAGCTTTGGTGCTGTCAAGTCGCAGCAATGACTCCGAACACCAGGACGGAGACCGCCAAAATACCTGCGCATTGTTGCGGCTGCAGATGACTCCTGCACCTGTAAGAAAAACTCAGGCGACCGCCATAGAGCAGCAGCAAAGTGGACTGTAGTCCTGACAGCTCCGAAAGTGGCATCAAACCAGCATCCGCCATGATACCAGCATCAAAACAGCAAAGTCCTGGAGGTCGAGGGACCTTACTCCGTCCTGTGGCCTCAGGCATGGAGTAATGCTTTGAGAAGGACAATGCTTTGAGAAACGCTCCAGAGGGAGCAGCTACCCTATGTGCAAGCGCCTTGTCTTTTTCTGCCAGCTGGACCCCTTGTCCACGTGACCCATCATGTGGTTCCTGCACAGCAATGTGAGGAGGCTGTTGCGAAGCATTCACAGCAACGAACTGCAACAAAGTCGTTTCACTAGATTCATGAGGAAATGAGAACCCCCCCACCCAAATCAAAGAAGAAAAAGAAACTGCCGTCCAAACCATTGAGCATGATTCAATTTTGGCAGACAAACAGTCTCTTGTCGCAACTCCTCTTTCTGTGGCTTTGGCTTCGGTGAGCTTGTTCGACTTGCCGTTGGCATGGCAAGGGTCCGGCAACCGTACCAATGGTAAGGCTTCCAATTCTTTCGGGCTTTGTTATGTGACAGGTAAAACGTACCCCACCAATAGTTTCAAGGGATCAAGCCATGGTGCCCAAGCTCCAAAGTGAATTGGAAATTGGCTGAGCTTGAGCCTAAAGCTCCTGCGACAACACTCACAGCCACAAGGAAACAACTCCATCAGAGAGGCAGCTGGGACCTTCCCACCCTCCAGCCTGCCCATGGTGTCAACTTATCTCTGACCATTCCATGCCGCTAGGTGGCTGAAGGGTTCAGCCCATTCTCATCTGATTCTATGATTCAGCCATGTGTTCATTCCGTAGCTTCGGGTTTTTGTCACTTTGGCTGTTGTTGGTTTGGAGTTTGGTTTTAAAAATGTTTCAGTCTTAGCTTAACTTTTGGATGTTGGATGATTACTGGTTGGATTGACCGCTAATGCTGGTGTCTTCCTATTCCCTGTCACCGAAGCTTGGCTGCGAATGGAGATGTGAGTCATGTGAGCCGAAAGGTCATGGTGCAGGAGCCAACTCCATTGGTAAGACCATCATGTCTCCAAACGCTATTCAGGAGTGTCTGTGTCAACTCAACCATCATCATACTCAACCTAAACGCTGCTACAGGAGTGGACTGAGTGCACAGGAGAACGCATTGAACTGGGGAAGTTTTCTCTCCAGGCTTATGCTGTGGATCAGAAAACAGCTGACGCGCTCTGGCACCGATGCTGCATTGAGTACCTAGCACCTACATTCCTTGCCCAGCGAGAAACCGCCTTTCAAACGTTCGTGCAGGCAAGGGAAGAACCCTCTGAGTTCTGAAAGCACATCTTTTGTGCCACGATTTGAGCCTATTAATTATTATCACATATTATCACCATCCCAATCGGGATAGCGGGATAGGCTTTTAAATCGTGGCCTCTGGAAAACGTCATTTCCTTTGAGAAAACCAGGTGATCAGCTCTCGAGCCTTTGATACAGCACGGGCGCTCCCCAAGTTTAATGCTTCCGGCAACAAACACGTGTGGCCGTCTCGGATTCCCTCTCCTGTGTCCAAATAGTGAAAAACCTTGGAAATACAAGCATACTTCGCCACGGCATTGGTGTATTCCGGCAACTTGTTTTCAGCCCTTGACTTCTCGTACTCCCTAAGAATGCTGGCACCTTGCTGGCTCGTATGGGAGTCTTTTAAGCCATGTCCATAGCCCTGCCAGGTGACCAAGTAACCTTCAGGAAATGCCTGTCGCAACTCCTGTGCATTGGCATAAGCTGTTCGCGGATCATGGAGGTTTCCAATGATGACCGGCTCCAAACTGGCATCCCCCACAGGTGGAACTGGCCGCGCATAGGCGGGCCATGTGACCATCGCAACCATCCAATCCAAGGCCCAAATGATACCAATGGGCGCACGCTCCTCTCTGGATCTTGGCAGAAAAGGATAGAAAGGCAGGTTGCCAACAACAGGGCTCGAATATGCTCAGATTAGTATGACTTATTTATATTCATATTTGATAATTCCCGACCCAGAACGGAAAGAAGAGTTGGAATAATCTGAGATAAGAATCAGAACGACATGACTTTTGGTTTGGTTGGTTCGCTTGGGTAAGCAAGGCCGAGGACAGTTGGCCGCACAGAAACAAACTGGCTGAACTCGAGCCACTCTACCCCCTATAATACCCTTTTGCAGGCTTTGTAAACAGTCATAGTCATAGGTGCCACCTCACAATCATGCTACTCCGCTTGTATGAAGTGAAACCTGTTTCTTCAGCACCGGAACCGATTAGATGGCCAGCCAACCATGTGCCATCGAATGCTTACGTGGAATCTCAAGTTTGTGAAACGCTCCCCAAAGCAAGAAACAACGACCCTGGTCCTTGGTTCTCTTCCACCACGTTACCAGCTCCTCCTCATCCAAGCGCCCCGCAGTGTCAGTTCCCATGACTACCGCCGGCAACCCAAACAGGAAGCGATCCACCGGGGTGCTCTCGTTCCGGCTCCGAACGATGTCCTTTAGGGCGTGCTGCCAGTCTGGATGAGATCCACGAGATCCAAAGCCAGGGTCGCCAGGGTCAGGAGCATTTCGCAGACTCTGCAGACTCTGGAGCAAATTCACGGCCTTTCTCGATTTAAGTTCGCGACAGCCCGGCACATCTTTGCCAGAAAAAAACTGCTGAATGCATGCCATTGCAAGGGGGGCCCAGGATTCGTAGTAGGATGCAGCCCAGATCAGTAGTAGCAAGGAATTGGCTTCCGTTCGATTGGTTCCATGCAAAACCTTCTGCGCCTTTAGCGCCACTTCGGGTGCTGCCGGGCAGACTTCCTCTTGGGAGAGATTTCGAAGTACGCTGGCCTGAAGGGTGGCTCACAGAAGGTCCATTCATACTTTGGCTCGTGCTTAAGAGATCAAAGAAACGTGGAACCACTTTGAAAAACTCAAAAGCCCTTTGATTTGAGCCCTTACCAAATGCAATGCCTCACAGTCGCGGACAATGCCATCCCAAAAGGATTGCGAAGCGAAGGCAAAACTCTCACCGCGCACAGCCGCGTCAGGGGCTGGGTGCAAGGCACCATCCATGACCACCCGATGGGTGTGCTGCGGGAAGACGGTGGCATAGACCCCGGCCACTGATGTGCCATAGGAGACTCCGTACAATGACATCCTCTCTGCACCGATGGCCTGTCGCAGTAGGTCCTGAGGTGGGGGGATAGGGATGACAGGTGACTGGGGGTGCGGGGTGTGGGGAAGACACAAGAAGCAGTGAAGGAGAAAAAAATGGAAAGGTGCATTTTTTTCTGCCAGGCTTCAATATCGTAGGCGAGGTCAATCGTCCCAGCAAATTGCAATGTATTGTACATGCGGCCGTTGGGTGCCTGGATCTTGTAATGTGGGGCTTCAAAGCATAAGCTGTGTTCCAGTCGCACCAAACGATAGTACCATCGCACAAAGGATTCATTGCCCTCGGTTAGCACGGAAACTGGAATGCCCCTGTTCAAATAGATGGGCAGGACATAGGTTCGCGCCAGCTCTTCCATGGATTGATTGTGCCCTACAGTCACCAACTGCTCCAGTACTTGCTTTACGGAGCCCAGGTTGTGCTTGGCGGCCTCATCGCAATACACTTCTGGAAATGGTTTGAGGGCTTGTCCGGACTCTTCGAAAGGACAAGGAGGGGGTACACCCCACTTTCCTTGTCTCTCATAAGTGTCCTGAGTGGACAGCACCCCTCGCTGATCAATGGAGATCAGGTCAAAATGAGATATGATTTCATGCTGTCCATCAATGTCCAGAAAACTCACCTCGCTCATATCTTGTGCGCACTCTCTTCCTGTCAACGGCCCGCCACAATGAGCCAGTATGGGTCCGTTCCTTGCTGGTTGAACTTGTGAAGCTATTCCACGCACTCGAAGGCACACAAATGGTGGCATCTCAAATTGCAGTAGGGCAGTGTCATGTACCAAGGGCACTTTGAGCCATCCGTTGTACGTGGTGCGGTTGATCTGCCCACTAGGGGAGTCAACAGCTTCTGTAATGATTCGATCCCAACGCAGCAAATCCGGATTGGGGTCCTTGAATGACCATGCCTGAGGAAGTGCGAAATCACACGTAGCAAGTGGCTTTTAGGAATTTACCATCTGCAACGAAGGCAAAATCATACTACAGTATATCCACAAAATGTTGCTAAACAAAACGCTACACCTGCAACTTAGCCTGATTGATTTTTCTCATTGGAAAATTCTTCACAGGGCAACTGTATGCCTAGCCCCCACAGCCTCTGTGGTGATGCTGGTTTTCACACCACGCAATTGCCGGAGGGAAAGACTTTCAGATCCATCGCAAACTGTGCAGTTTGGTGTAGCCAGGGCCAAACCTGGCAGCCCGAGGATCAAACAGAACCAACAGCCGGCAGCTCCCATAACAACGATCCGTCACAGGTCACGACGCGACTCCCATTGCGCCCGCAAAGTGCGAAGCTGGAGCAACAACAGTCATAAACCTCTCACAATTCAGCCTGATCAATCATCTGCACTATGAACAAAGGAGATTATGCTGTTGGCGCTACATTCTGCCAAATTCGCAGAATCGTTGCATGCGAGCACTTTTATTCAACATATAAAAAGAAAAATTGTTGTGCATAAGTTGCTTCACTTATATTATATATTTTTCCATTGCAATCTGGGGCCACTCCATCAGAGTTTGATAGCAGGAGGGCTCGAGTGCAAGCAAACAGCTGCCATGCAAGAATCCAAAACTAAACATGAGAACGGATTCTGGGAAGGGTCTGGGAAGGGTCTGGGAAGGGTCTGGGAAGGGCGTCAATGTACTATCAGCCACCTCTGAACCTGGACCAACGGACCAACGGATATATTTGGTCTGCTGCAGCCCCTGAGGAATTCACAACTCAACTCCTGCAATGCCCTACCATTAACAAGAATATCTCCAGCGACCTTCTTTAAACAAATGCGGAACACAAATATGTGGTCACCAACAAACCGGCAAAACATAGGAGCCAGACGAACTTTGGCGATTTTCTCCACAGATTCCAGCCGCTCTGATATAAAACCTTCAAGAGCGAGTGTATGACGTAGCGGCGTAGCGTCATTTCAAATGTTGAACTGCCAGAGAAGCTGTCTCCAATGCCCACGGGTGGCAATAATCCTCAAAACCGGACAATTTCGGCGGCGGGAATGCTGGGTCAGTGAAGCAACCAATCTTGACACCAATCCGGGCGGTATCTGCATCAGCCATGTACCAAACGGTGGAACCACATCGTGGGCAAAAATGAAAAGAACCGCCACCTCCAAGGCTCACGCAATTGCGATACTCAAGCTTGTCCGCTTCATCCTTCGTGAGTTTCCAGACCGTGGATGTTCCTTCAATTTTCACTTGCTCTTTCGGGAAGCGTGCTTGCACAGCGAAAACATTCCCAGACTGTTTTTGGCACAAATTGCAGTGGCACAAACTGATGCGCTCGGGGTCAGGACCTGTGACTGTCACATTGAGCTGCCCACAGTTGCATTTCGCAATTCTCTGGTGATTCTGACTGTGTGGGTCGGATGGGCTGACGCATCTTGTTGGCTGCGGATTCCTTTGCCAGCAGCGCCTGGGATGAAATGATTCCGGAAAAAAATGGTTCCAAAAAACCATTGACGTAAACAAGGTGATAATCCCCACTAGTATGTTGAATAGCTGTATAGTCACCTATAATCATCAATCATCAACCACCATTGTTTTGAACACTGGCGTGGTAACTTCAACTGTCCGACAAGAGTCTGTGCTGAAATGGCCGCCACTCCACACCCAAAGCCCGCAAAGCAAGTTCCAAATGTTGCCAAAGCCATGGTGTTCGCAAAGTTCAAGTGCTCAAAAGTCTGCCCCAAACATCACACATTTCTCCTGTTGACCATGTTGCCCCTAAAAATCAACAGAAAAATTGTTGTGATATGATGCCTCTCCTGGGGCGATGCACATGGGCAGAGTTTTCATCAAATTGAACCAAAGCACTTTTCGTGGAGCATTCAAACCGCCACAAAGCATGAAAACCATTCACAACCAATGTTGCGAATAGTTTCTAATAATTTTCGGTCAAGCTCTCACTAGCGCACTGGACTTTTCAGCTGATGCCTGCGTCACCCAATATTTATCACGTAACACTTTATGAAGTCCATACTTCCACAAAATGATCAAATCCAAAGCATTCCAAACACCGTCTTGTAATGCTGCAGTATGCTCAGTATCCCTCTACGAGACGTGAAAACGCCGTAATTTCGTTCAATCTTGGGAGTTTGTCTGTGGGTCTATGCAACTATGCTGTCTGGGGCCTGAATGGTTTGAAGCACCAAAAAAAGAACCTGCTGTTGCTTGCGAACAGCAGGGAACAGGTGCCCCAGACATGTCCGAATTCAAGACAAGGCTCCTGAAAAATGGCCGCGCGCCATAAATATGTATATATATATAATTATATATAAACTAAACAAGGTGAAACCGGGTCTAAGCAAACACTTGTGGGTCATCTCATGAAAGTCAAGGATCCGGGATTTTACCCTCCTTACTGGCAACGCTGCCAGTTTTTGATGGCATCTCTACGGACTGCTGGCGAGGCTCAACGTAGCTGGGAAGGCAAAGAACACAAATGATTTGAATAATTGACAATCCTGCCAGAATGAAAAACGCAGTGCCATGCCCATGCCATCCCCAAGTGTTCAGTGTCCATGCAAAGGTTGATGAAGACGCCACTGGTCCAATAGCTTTCCCAACCGTCTCAGCGGTCACTGCAAGACCACTTGCCACAAAACGTTCTTCGGAAGATGTGGCATTATTGGTGAAGGCAGCATTTAACAAATTGTTGGACACCAGTGCCGACGCCCAAATGAGGTGCAAAACGTTGGCCACTGGAATGTTGGGAGAGAAGGGCAAGAAACAAGCCGTGACTGCTGCAATGACGCTTGTCACAATGCAGTAGCAGCGACTTCCCAAGCGCTTAGAGCACCATGGCAGGACCCAGGTGAAGTAGATGATGTTCCACAGGCCAGATCTGCACAGAAAGGAACCAACCGACTTCTCAGTCATTCCAAGGCCTCCCAGTTCAGTGTCAGAGATCAACCACAATGGCACGGCCTCATACATTGTATATGACGCACATCCTCCAGCAAAGCGCATGATAAGTATGAGTGGCATAGACCACTGGAAAATCAAAGGCTTGGACTTGGGAAGGGATGAATCAGATTGATCAGATTCCGCTTGCATTGCCTTTTCCTTGACAGGAGGTTCCTCTTGTGAAAAAACCTTGCGAAGGTAATCAACAGGGCTGAGGCAACAATCCACAAACCACACCCAACAAGGCTCGGAAACAATGCTGGAAATTGTTCCACCATGCCATAGGCCCAACCTCCAACTGCAAGACCTATCAACTGCATACCACATCCAGCGGCAAAGATCAATCCAAGAACCTCTGTCTGGCGTTCGCATCCTGCAACAGCGAGTGCACAAGGACCCGTTAAAACCAGCCAAGCATTCAGAACACCCAAGAAAATGAAGCGGACACTCATTGCCGCAATAAGAATGGTGCAAAAACCGAAGAGAATGCCGCCAATCAACATGGAGGACAACGTAATGGTAAGCACAACCTTGATGCCATACCGTGCAGCAACAAAACCCCAGACTGGAGATGTAAAGATGCGTCCGCAAACATTTGAAGATTGTAGCCAGCCTGCCACAGAGCCCGCCCCGTTTCTATCTGAAGCCCATCCTAGATCTACACTGAGGATACCTGCGAAAATGAAGATGGTGCATATGGTGTAAAAATATGCCCCTTCCAGCGCACACAAGAAGGCAAAGTGGAGAATCGGCAAGCGTTCGTTCGTTGCAGAATCGGGAGTCCTGCAAGTCATAGCGTTGGGCCAAACCAATTTTTGCACTGTTTTTGAGCCAGGCATCTCTTGACAAGCTGTTATCAAGTTGTCCTTCAACAAACGTATATGATTTCAAAATGATAGATTCCTTCTTTTGCATCAACCTGATGGGGACACTACGGCACTTATCAATGGGACTGTGGTACATCATGAGTTGGTTTTGCGTCCCCGTTTATCATTTTTTTGCCCATGTCCGATGCTGGTGAAGATACAAAAAATGGTGGCATATTGCACTCCTCAGTTTTTATCCAAATAATGTGGAACAATAAAGGCATTTATCATTTTTCAATTGTTTAGCCATGCTACACGTTTTGGTTGAATATTCCGAGGCGTTGGGGGGAGGGGCCAGCCACTGTTTTAGGTACACGTACGGGAGTTTCCACCCCAACACACCCGGTACACAAATCATGGATATGGTAAAACTATTTACACCGTTTTAACATGTATGACAAACACAGGGAAGAATCATAATATGTTTGGTCTTATCCATCTTGTGTTTTACTCAATGTTAGCCCAAATCATGTTCTCATGTTCTCTACGTTTTGCATCAAAATGTTTTTAATCATTGCTATTTTCCACATGTTTCAAACATTTTTCCTACGTCATGAGCCAGACTTATCCGACAGGCCAATTTTTTTTGGGCATACTTCAAACGCAAGGACTGGCTGCAGTGGTTCCAGAGGTGCCGGGGTTGGGTTCCTGGTTGTGCTTGCATTGGCTGAGGTCACACTTTTTTGTGCCTTACAATAGGTTTCCCTTCGAGATACCTCGTCGTGTTTTCTTTGTTTGTGCTCCTTGCCAACCAACCAGCCAGTCTTTGTCATGCACATCCCTGCCCGTCTTCCCCTTGGTCAAATTTGAAATTGAAGCTGGTGGTTCGCCATGTCGATACACCTTAGCCAATGACAGTTTGGGCGTGTCGGATCGCTCTCTTTGTGGCGCGGTGCGAATTTTGATATCATTCCCTTAACCTTCTCGTCACTTCGTGTGTCTCAGATCGCTCTCGTTGTGGAGCGGTGCGATTTTGATGTCGTTCGCGCAAACTCTCTCGGCACCTTGGGCGTGTCAGTTCGCTCTTTTTGTGGCACGGTGCTGATTTTATTTGATACGCGTCAGTCCAGACAAACCAATATCAAAAACCTTTTTCGGAAATCATTCTGTGACAGTCCTGCCGAAGTTTCATGGCGCAGCCTTCGAGGCCCGTATTTTGGCTACAAGTAAAGTCTAACATTTTTTTGTGCTAAAGTCTTGTGAAGATCCTGATGGCATCTTCTGACAAGTCCCCCCATGATCTGCTAGAAGCCTTTATGAACATATTTTGTGAAGATCCCACTGGCATCCATTGAAGGGTCCTTGCGTGATCTTGCACAGGTCCTTCTGACAAGATTTTCCGGGTGTCTTAGCGAAGCCCTCACCAAGAGGTCCTTGCATGATCCGGCCGCCCCAATGTTTTTTCTACATTTTCAGCATGATTCTTGTGAACAGAAACCTGGTGCCCCCCAACCGGACTAAGGGCACACTCTCACAATAATTGCTACCCACCCCAGGGTATGGAGCACACCCCAACCGGAAGGCAGCCATCCAACAAACTGCTTTATTTCAACCAGTCGGGCCAAATTTTGTGAGAAGGGGGCCGCAGCGAAACCTTCACCGTAAAGCCTGGTGTGTGTTTTAAATCCACGTTTATTTTTGTTCGGTAGTGCATATGGCCAGGAAGAAATGAAGGTGTCACATAGGCAACGCTGGTTTTCATTTTGGTGGACAGCCGTGGTTATTAGATTTGCATTGAATGTTGGAAGACCCGTTCTGACAAGCGCAATTCAGCTGCCATTGGCCCTTTATACTCCAAGCCGATTGTTTTTGGAAGTGCTGGGGCAAAATGTGAGCAAATGGCTGGGTTGTATGCTCACAGCCGGAAGTTCTGCAAATCATGCAGTTGATCTTCGTTATCATTTGCCACAAGCCGTGCGGGCTTTCCATGCTAACCGAGGAAATTTGCAATCTCAAAACATTTCAAGTAATGATCGCTTGCATTTCTTTCAGTGTGTCGTGGGTTCAGGGGCAAATTTCGGAAATCCTCACCGCACAATCCGCCGAAATCTACAAACTATGGCGATTGTATGGCGGTTGAGTGTCGGAAATTGATACAATTTGCCTTCGGATCATTGGTTGCCGCGTGCTCCCGACATGATTTTGGAGGGACACAGAAATGTGGTACGCCTGCGGCACACTTGGGACGAGCAACTTCATGCATATAGCCGGTTTGCTCAAATTCATGAGCAATCCTTTGTGCAATTTTGCCTTCGATGCTGTGCCCGAGATGAGATTTCGATAAATTTTGTATTTTGTATGTATAAATTTCCTTGCCTGTGCCCTAAATGGGCCGCCCCAATGTGGGCATAGAGGTGCCTGCCTCTCTATCACTTTGAAGTTTCTTCAAGTTGCGACCGCTCCTCACTCATATACTTCTGGCTCAAGTTTGCTCAAGTTGGCTCCCTTCCTGTGTGTGGGCATCATGGCCCCCATGACGTATGATGTCACCACTCGATGAAATGGATGGTGTCAAAGAAGTCAAAGCCCCAGAAACACCCGTTAGACGAGGAGATGGTTCCCGCACAAGTCACCACAGCAACACTAGCACAATTTGTCCGAAATAAAAGTCAACGGGGGCTGTCCCCGCTGGAAAACCAACTCGCAAGTTTGAGCGATGGTATAGCAGAACGTTTACAAAAAATGGAGGGCAACATAAATTTGAATGATATTCGCATAGAAAAACTTGAAGAACAAATGGACCACATGCCAACACAGCTCTTGCAAATGCAATTTACACCACGGTCAACCGTAACGGAAGTGATGAAAACTATGGTGGTTGGAGGCCTGCAATCCTTGCAAACACTCGACGCAGCAACACAATGATCGAACGCCAAACTGAAAACCCTCACTGGCCCGTGCCAACAGGGAACATACATAAAGTCACAACAATTCCAGGCCTGTTGTTTGCCAAGTTCCCTTCTACATTGGAGCGTGACACTGCAGTGGCGTTGTTACGAAGTGCTGTTTTTTTTTCCAAGCACCTTGTTGCTGCATGAACCCGGTCCAGTGGATGTAGTGACAGCTGACAGTGTTTATGCTGGCCTGTCCCCAGGTGTGTTGACAATGTTTATACTGGCCTGTTCCGAGGTTGGCGAAATCCATATGGCCCTGTCATTTCCTTTTGTGGAAGTCGCGTCAAGCAGGGGCTGGGTGAGCAGTTGCCCCACGGGTGGGGGGCGCCTTCGTTGACTCATTCCCGAAAAATGTTTTTGATCGGTTGGATGTCGCAACTGGCCCAGTCGGGATTCATGAAGCATGAGTTGAGCATTGATGAGAATTTTCGATCCGTACTCGTTGGTGGGCAAAAGGTTATAAATATGGCTACTGAAAACGGTAACGTTGTTTACACATGGTCGCTACAATGGGATGCATGGAATGGCATCCAACACAGTGAAGAAATGCAGTTGCTGAAGGATCGAGCGAGCGGCAGTGTTGTCGAAAGGATGAAAAGGATCAGGAGAAGGGAACTCCAAAAGCAAAAGCAACTCTCATGGAGCAAGGGCCTTGTAGGGACATGTCCGCGAGACATCAAATTTGAGCACACTACATACGGTCCATCGGAGCCACTTGACACTTGAGCATTCACAAATTCTCATTTGACAACCCTCTCGGGTTTCGGCCAAAATCGAAAACAGTCAAAATTAAAATGATTCGGTCCCGCGCTGACGTGAGCAGAACCTCAAGAAATGCTGCTCAATGAACTCGGCAAACTGCCAAACATCGGACGCATTGCACATGCACTCGGGACTTGTTCACACATGCTGTTGGGAACTACTCGTGCGAAAATATGAAGGAAAAGATTCACTCCTCCAACTTTCTGCATCACACTGAATTCGAAAACACAATCACCCAATGTGTCAAGGATCAAAATTCACTATCAAAAAAAAATGCTACAACGGGCGCGATGAGGATTTGACATACAGTAAAGAGTGTCGGCACCGCCACCAATTGCAAGTTCACAAACTCTGTTCCGAAACGTCTGTAGCATCCATGCCAATGAATCGCAAGTCTGTTTATATACAAGTCCCAGGAACAAATCAGCAGATGGAACCCGACTCCCACTTCGATCGTCTCATCCCACGGGGCCTAAAAAGTCATTGATCTGCCCAGTGAGGGGATCACAGCATGCTCAGCCGGTGTCGTTATCAAGGAACAAATTCATTGAATTCACCATTTTCAATCCCGGTGAAGTTTGAGAAAGGCACAATTTGATTGACAAAGCCACATTGGATTGTTCTGTTAGTCATACAAAATTGTTGAATTGAAGGTTCGTGTCATTCATGCCCAAATTCTCGGGTTAGCTTATTTTGTCATGGTCATGAAATGTTCAACATGAGCATTAAGACATGATTGTTTTTTCGGCACTTGCCGATTGCTGCACGTGAAGCTGAACAAAAAGGTTTCCAGGCAATACACATGTTCACGTGTCCCGCCCGTTACCCACGTCATGAATTTTAAAAGTATCTTGTTCCGTGACGCGTTTCTGTTTTCACAGGCGCAGGCTGCAATTGGCAAACGTTTTTTGCCAGGTTGATTTTTTTTGATCCAATGTTACCACATGTTTTTCAAATGTTCCGATTTTACTGCATGAACGCCCCCGGAATTCGTTTACTAATGTTTTTTTTTTCCTGCCCCGTTCCTTTTTCCGCATGGGTCATTCCTGGTCCCCCCTATCTTTGTGGTGGTTCCCCCAACTGTTTTTTATACTGGCGAGTCCCAGGTGTGCACGAACAAATCCAAGCTCGGTCCAACTAGGGGGGGAGGCGAGACGACCCCGGGGCCGCATTGGTCATGTCGAACAGAATGCTTGGAAGGCAGGGTTCCCTGTTGATGGCGGCGCCCAGGTCTTGGAAAAGGAGGCTGTTGGCGAAGGCAATTTGTGCTGCATGGGTTAGGGAGTGCTGACCACCGGGCAATGTAGGCTTGGGCGGTGGCTTGTCGGAGTGCTGGTGGCAAAGCTCGGCTGCGGGTTTGGGCGAGCAGCCGGACGAACTGTGCAGTTTCGGCACTCCAGCGGCCCTTCACCTCCAGTGCCATTCGGCTGGGTTGTTGTTGAATTTTCTGGTTCCGTACTTGGAGAACGAGCAACCTGGAGACCAGTTTGGTTTTCGACGAGGTCTTGGCATTGATGATGCGATGATGGTTTTGGAACGTGTTTGTGGCAAATCTGTGGCCTGGGTAGTTTGCCGGCCTTGATCTACGGAAAGCGTTCGACCGTATAGAATATGATTTGTTGTTTCGAGCACTGCAAGCACAGGGAATTCCAGACACATACCTGCAAGTGTTGCGCCGGTTATGCGCGAATCAATCTGGAAATGTTGGCGGTAGCTGTTTTGGTTTCAACATCACACGTGGAGTGAGGAAAAAAGGGATGTTTTCTTTCAGCCCCATTTTGTTAAACTCTGGGTTGGAACACGCCATGCAAAATTGGAAACAATTTTTGAAACCACATGTTTACACGTTGGTGCTTCCAGCAAATATTCAAACAAACGTTATGCACACAATTTTTTGTTCTTCGCGAAGGTCGTCGAGGGAATGTGTGGAGATGTTGGAATTATTGGTCGTGGAACTCAACCGCGCAGGTTGGCATTTGAACACTTCCAAGAAAAAATTGTTCAGAACCTCCTGTTTGGAACATCTTTTATACATTGCTGGTTGCGGTGATTTGTGTTGGCCGTGTTGTGAGGCGAGGAGAAATGCAAGTATCTCGGCGGACCACTTGCAGACATTTGATACGTCGTTGCCTTCTGAAACTGCAACACGGTCTCCAAATTGGTTGGTTCCTTGTTCACAAACACACATTGTTTGACGAAGAAAAAAATATTGCCTTGCATTTGTCTTTTAAATTGTTTGATGCCGTCATTTTTCTCGCAATCTTTTTTGGTTTGGCTACCCTGCTTTAAGCCAAACTTGAATATCCGTCGGTGAACTATATAATTACAGCGGAAAATGTTTCGATTGATTGTGGGTTGGGTAAGGTTTGATGGTGAGATTGGTCCGATACCATGTCCCGGATGAACCGGGGAATTGTTTTTGCAATGTCCATCCGTGAATGCAAACCATGGTCCCCCCACATATCAAAAAAATAAAAAACGGTTTCGCATTGCAAGCAAAATATTAAATTCGGGCAATTTTTGGGATGCAGCAACCAGCAAATGAAATCCAATCAGTGAGTGGCTGCAAAATTTTCCCGATGAAGCCAAACGCAGGCAAAGTCTTCCATTAAAACAATGGGATGACAATTTGAAAAAATACGGACCACTTTTTTCGGGCGTCATGGGCCACAGCTCCACGGGTCCAGCCAGAAAGGCCATTCCTGGAACATGTGTACTGGGTACGTACAGTTTTGCGGCAATATGTGACCCATGAAGCCCTCCCGTATCCTTCTAGGATCGGAGGCAACTCGGACGGGCGAACGAACGAACGAACGTACATGAATGTCGCAGATGCTTTCAAGTCAATGAGGACGGCAAATTTTCAATCAGCATTGGGTAAGCATTGTCCCTCCAGGTTCGGCACATGCGTCTGCCAGGTTGCAATGGCTAAAAATTTTCATGTCAACGGTGCTGGCAACATTTTTCAATTCGAATTTGCCTCGTTCAATGGATCATATTTTGGTGTTTGAAATGTTCATGTAATTACGTAGGTTTAATGCAACTAGGATTCGTTTCAGGTTGTTCTTCCACCTGGTTCGAAATTTTGTTACGGTTGATTGCCTTTGTTTTTTTTTTTTCATTTTTTGGTTTTGCAATTCATCTTTGAGTGAAGTTTATTAAGGAATTGGTTTATGATTTAGATTAGTGACGAGTCAGTGACACGGTTTTTTCTAACGCGGCATTAAGATTTATATCAATTTGGTTTGCAATTCATTTAGAATTGGTTTTTACGTTTTGTTTGGTTTGGTTTCGGACCATTCAACGGGCGGTTTAATATTTATTGTCAATGTTTTCGGACCTATTCGGAATTTTATTTGTGGAACAAGCAAGTGGTTTATTTAGGGTTGATGTAGGGTTGGTTGGTTTAACATTTGTTTCCATGATATCGCGCGCAGTTTGTCGGTGAAAAACAGACAATGCCGTAACGCGGAAAACAAATAAATAAGAAACAATTCAACCGAAAAATTGAACAGCAGGCAAGCACCAAAAAAAAACAGAAAAAAACAAGGAAAAACTGAAAAACGCAGAAGCAAGAGACTAAAGAAAAAAAGAAAACAGGGAAACAAAGAAACAGAGAAGCTGAAAAACGTATAAAACACTGAAACAAGCAACCACAAAAAAACAAACAAACAAAGAAACAGAAAATCAGGCAAACGCAAAAATAAAAAACAACAGGCAAACAGAGACAAACAAAAAAAAACATAAAAACACAAGGAAACTAGGAACCAGAAATCAAAAAAAACATCCACAAAAAAACAATAACCCAACATTTCGAAATAATATTTGGTTGTTGTTTCCGTGGTATTATTTTTTACCGGTTTCATTACTGACATTGTTCACCAACGACCTTCTCGACCCGATGTCACCGGATAAATGTGTTGATCCACCTGGCAACGCCAACAGAAAAATTGTTTGGCGATTAATTTTCCAAAATTTTGGTGGTGTTGACTATTTGTTATCTTTGTTGCATTTCTCTTCACCACATGCTCTGCATCTTGTTCGGCGTTACGATCTTTCTGGTGCAGATGCCGGGTTTGAAGTTGATTCACAAAAATGAATCTGTGAAATTGCATTCAGCAGATTAACATGTAGATCAAAATTTGTCAAAGTAAAAAGTTTTGGTTTATCTATATATTCGTTGTTTTATTCAATATTTCTTATGCAAATAACGTTCCTCAACCGGAAACGCTTTCAATCATAATTATAGCAGTGTCAGGACATCATTTTGTAACCTGTTTTTCCACCCGTGGCCACCAACACAATACAAAACAGATTGCAAAAACCGGCGTTGTTTTCATGAAATTTTGCTCTGGCCCAACGCTGGTTTTCGCCTCGGCACATTGCAAAATATTTTGCTGCAATTACAGCACCAGATTGTGGCAAATCCTAACCAAAAAAAATTGTCACATCAGGTCACGCAAATACTGGTAAGCATTGGATTGTACGTTTTCGGCATACAACATAACTACCCTGAGGACAAAAAAATTCTCTGTGCGAGGTCTGTCGTTGATTTTCGGCGGTGCCGAACAGAGTCGTCTAAATGAAATTGTTTAATTTCGTTTGCGGATCTACGATCTTGCACCCAAACATCCGGACAGTATCAAAGAATTGGCCGCCAATGTTTTTTTCCTGGGATTGCACACTCCAAGAACATGCATCCCACAAATTTCAACAGCAAGTCATCATCTTGCCAATTATTTTGTTTTTCAACCGCATCTCATGCAATCGTGCGGACAATTTTTACTAGTTTGTTTTTGTTGCGGAAATTTGACGAATTCTAGGATTTGTTGCAACTAAAAATCCTAAGCGATCCCCCTTATTAATCGAAGGAAGTTTAGAAGTGAAACTTCCGACAATATGGACAGTTGAAAAGCAGAGGTGAGAAGAGTCAGAAGAGAAAAGATCAGAAGAAAGAAGAGGTAGACGCGCGAAAAGATAGGAAAGTCGCGATTCACTGTGTTTTTCCAATGATTTGTGGTTCCGGGGGGTCGAAAAGTAGGCTCGCTAAAGCGGTGGGTGCGGAGCCAGCTGGCCAGATGAGACATGAAAAAGTGCACGCCGTTGTGGCGCGAAGCACATTTCCAAGTCAAAATGGACAAAACACTAGAGGAGCGGACCACTTTTGGAAGTTGCGATG
>Ga0126342_10009182_pt1 | contig 17719 bp, 18 predicted proteins | sample Cyp1metagenome_FD_92528 | JGI IMG/M metagenome (GOLD analysis project Ga0126342, IMG submission 92528) | Coral microbial communities from Lord Howe Island, Old Settlement Bay, Australia - Cyphastrea 1 metagenome | ecosystem: Host-associated > Invertebrates > Cnidaria > Coral ... | reverse complement strand
CTTTGAACTTTATTTGAATGGATTACGCGCTCCGGAGCGCGTCATTGTTACGCGCTCCATTGGGTCACTATACAAGACAATAGTTTAGGCTGCTACAGAAAAATTGAGCTAAATTCCAACAGTAAAAAAGTGATTTTCTGAATGATATCAAATGGAGCTTTTGGACGACCCTGTTGAAAGCTCTTGCAGCTTTGATCTGTGAAATAAATTCCTTGGCCGTAAAGCCCACTTTCACGTGCGAGGCGCTCATCAAACCCAAAGGATGCAATTTCGTCTACCTTGTCTTGCGTAGTACCATGGATGAGCATCCAACTGCACACCTGTGATGCCAGACCATTGGTTACAGCCGGAACATCAGCACGGCCTTCCAAGTCTTTCCGCACCCGTTGCTTCTGGAACTCATACGCTTCCCAAATTTCGATGTTTCGGATCTGCAGCACGCCAGTAGTGCGAGTCTTTGTTCCTAAATCTCCAATAATTGCAATCTTTGCGGCCTCTGGCTTAAGATACCAGCCTTTGTCCAAACAAAGTTTTTCAAGTGCGACATTCATAACCTTGCTCGTCGCTTGCAATTTTTCTCCTTTACCTCTACCGACCTCGAACTCCCATTGAAATTGAACTCGAAGTCACTGTTTGATGAGTCGATGGTTTGGCACTCACTCAGAACACAGGGCGAACAATCATGCACAGGATAGCGATACCCCTTATTTTTGAAAGAATCGCTGTGTGACTCCAGCAAATGCTTCTCCAGAGAACTATATAACGCCATTATTGAAATACCTGTCGCACTCTCGGCAATATAAAGGGTTTCAAACGTGGGGGGAATTCCGAACGAATTGGATGCGCACTTGCACTGCCAACTCTTCGCACTCCTTGCTCAATGCATAGAAGCTACTAGATCTTACATTTTGCCCCCAAACTCTCCAGAAGTCCCTGCAAGAAATGTCAGAAAGTTTGGCGTTTCCAAAATTGGGTGGCACAGGGAGCCACTTCTGCTTCTCCCATCTTCTCCCATTGAGAGAATAGTTCCTCAAGTCCTGCATCAATGCCGCATATCCAGCAGCCATGGCTCATCAAAAACGAAGGGCCAGAAAGCGCTGTCCGGGAGCGTTGCGCAGGATGACTCTCGGGCCTCAAGAGCCTACTGGTCAGATGGGCTGGTGGTTTCAAAAGTTGCAAGCAATTCAGCCAAAATATGTTACCAAAGACACAAGCTGCTTCCAGGAGAACATGGGCACAGCTGCCCCAGAGCCCCAAGGCCCCCACTTACGCAGGTCCATGTTGGTGGATGCGGCAGCCTTGAGGAATTCCAACAAGTCTGCCAGCTCCTCGCAAGCCAAATCTGCTCGTAACATCCCAAAAAATAGGCCGTTCACAGTCATTTTTCAGAGATGGCGATCTGAAGCAAACGAAAAAGTACAAGAATGACTTCCTGGAAGATTTTCTTTGATGTCAGTTTTCCATTTCCATGGGTGTTTCAGGGAGTACAGCACTGCGGTTGAAGCATCCGCTGAGGCCAGTGCAGTGTCAGAAGGGTCCCCTTCAAAGGGTCGGATCAGAATGCCATTCTTGGGCTGGCGGAGGGTCAGCGATCAGAAGCGTTATTGGTCAATGGAAGTGGCGACTGGCCCATACGGTTGATCTGGGGGCATCATGCCCACAAGATATCATCAACAACTGGATGGGAATGTTCCTTTGCATGAGCGCAAGGTTTGCAGTTTGCGAATTTTCACATCCAACCATCCAATTCTGTGGGTAGATCCTCAACCCTTTCGGTGCTATCCTTCTTTTTGGAGGGTCCAACAGCCTTCACGATCTGCCGAATAAGGACTCATCAGCCAAAACCTGCTGACCCACCTGTAGTTCAAAGGCCACTGGATCGTGATCGATCATCAGCACCTGATTGAGATCTGGACACCTGATGAGATATCTTCGTGGATTTCAAGCCAATCAGAATCTCAATAGTTAAGGGATTAAGTGGGAGTTCAGTAGCCCTACTATTATACTGATATTACCTAATGTTGATTCATCATAACATCTCAAGGCTGGGGGTAAGTCGGAGTTCGTTCGGGTAATTACTTCTCAGACACATGAAGACAAGTATACATAGACATAGACATAGACATAAGATGACATAAGCATCAACAAAGAAATACATCTGTTTGTTTTACTCCTCTTTTACTCCTCTTTTACTCCTCTTCAAACCTTTCTATCCATTCTTTCTATCCATTTTCAAGGGATAAAACCTGTAAAATTCTCCCTGATCTGCCAAGATGCTCGATCAAGGTTACGGCCCAACTTGGACAAGTCCTGAACACTCTCGGGGGATGATTTTCCTGGAAATGTTTACCCAATTATAATGGGAAACCCTTGAAAACTAACATAACTATCAAAAATCAACCATTTTGATAGGCCATTTTCAACAGCTATGTTTAATTTGCCAAAGGGTAAACCCATCGGTGTTTTCATCAAAATATTGATTGTGTTGTGTTTTTCTTTGCCTTCAAGCAATTCTGGGACATTTGCGACAAAGAACTGCAAGAGGGAGGATCTTTATAGAAAAGATCCAATCCGATTTGGAACTCAGATCACACTCACTCGCTCCTTCACGAAGTGGTTCCTTTTCCTCAGCGATTTCCATGACATGTTGCTGCAAAACTAGTGATACAACCCTTAAGATATCCATGGATTAAAACACCACAATGCTAGAGAAAATACTATGTTTCACCTTTTTTCTAGGGTCTAAGTATACTGATTTGTCTTCGCAGATTGCACATCTTGCATCATATTTCCTTTCAGATCCATGCAGCTTGGAGACTTCTTGCAGAAGTCCCTGTGCAAAACGCCCGTCACCTGGCAGCGCGCCAGGTGAATCTGCAAAAAATGACCTCGCAGAAAAAAAGCGCACTCTAAGGAACTCACTGGAATATTCCACTTGCTCGCAATGTCAAGCGCCACCTTAGTTCCAGTAAAATTTACTAAAACTGCATGTTCAATATTGTTCAATGGTAGCCAACGTGCTACAGCGTCGAAATATGACACTCTGTAGTTTTGAAACCATCTCGAATTCCAACATGTGGATTTTGAGTCTCAAAGGCATCTGAAACCAGCCAACAACTTTGGGACGCCAGCTGGAAAAACATCATCAGAAAAGAGAACCACCTCATAGTAGTGCGGAATCTCCTGAGCACATCATTGGCTACAGCAATGGATTCATATCTTCGAACACTGTGCCAACAGCACCAGATTGGCAGTGCAGGTTCATATCCGTTCACTATAGTTGACGCTTGTAAAGTCATCCATTCATGCCATCTTTCATAGCATCATGAACGGCTTTTCGTGACAGTTCAGTTTCTGTAGCGGTTTGACCGATGGGAGTGACAGGCCGTGGCCTTGAAGAATTTGTCCGCGAAGGGTCTTTTGATCACTTGCCAGCCCTGGCCATCAGAAAAGCCGAAGACGAAACAGTCTTCATCACCAACTATAAATGAAGGCTTGAATGGGAAAAATCATCGAACTAATGGTAGATTGTTCATTGCCATGTTTCTCTTCTCAACTAGAAGTGAAAAATGAATCAAAGTATCTCGAAAGCACTGCACAAATAAATCAAATTGACTTCAATCCCGGGCACAACTCCATCAGCAAGTTCCTATATGGGCAAATCAAGCAGGTTCCCTGCCCTGGCCTTTTTGCTGTCATGTTCCAATTTCAAAATCACCTGGCGACAGTCCAACCAGCTCGAGATGAAGATCACAAATCGATGGATCCACCCAGCACCTTGTCCACGTCAAGAACCAAAGTGGGTATGTTCTCCGGATATTGCAGAGTCGCTTTGTCCACAAGCCATGGCTCCTCCACAGTCTCCACAGTCACAGCTCACACCGCTCGGAATTCGGCATGACATTGTGACATGGTCCGACATGGTCCTTCTTACTGGAAACAAAGCGATCTCCGATTTTTTCGAAGTATTCTCGAGAGGCATCGTTAAAATCCTGCCGGTGCTTGGACGAAGCTGCGGGGCGCTTTTTGAAGATGCAGGATCGAGATGAGATCCAATGGCTAATGATCGCAACTGTGGTACTCTACTGTAACATCCAAACCGTGGATGGACAGAATAGACATGAATAGACTATAGTTTCTGCAGTGCAATGTTGATTTACTCAATTCTGCAGAAACTTGGCTTGGACCTGCCAGCCGTGATGCCAAGTGATGCAGCCAGCCGCGACTCCGCATCAAGTGAGTGGTTGTTTCTGGTCAAGTCAGATGGTTTTTTGGTCCTCAAAAGCATCATTTGCTCTGGAAAGCACTCGATGAATATCATCTCGAAGCTGCGGACTTGTACCAATTGCCTCAGCCGAAGTCCAGACATTCACCAAGGACCCCATGACTGAAGAGTGACTTCAGTGACTTCAGGTCCAAGTTACCACTTCACTATGGTTTACATAAAAACGGGTTCTTGGTGAATCCATAAGATTGGTAATGTGTTGGTATGTAACCATCAATTTTCCAGGATATATGTGTACGTGCATGTGTGTATATATACGTATATATATATATATATAATAACGTTATTACTATTACTATTACTATTATTATTTTATTATTATTACTGTTTGTTTACCATTATTATTATTATCATGATTATCATTACTATTATAATTATTACTATTGTTATTATTATCATTACAATTATGATAATTTATTAATTGTTATTTTTATTATTGTTTTTATTATCACTATTATCATTATCATGATATACATTAGTATTCAGAGCTGTTCCCACATGCACCACACCTTGGCTTGATCTCCCGTGGCTCAGCGCCGCACCACACCAGCACCGACGACAGCCACCCCCACCACCTCGGAAAGTGTTTCCCACACCTGCTGACCTTTCAAAAATGGATCTCTTTAGGCGTTTCCAGAAAAAGTGAACTCATACCCCGCGAATCCAAAGTTATGATGTGTCAAATTTCGAGTAGGTATTGAAGCACATTTCAAAAGAAACAAGTGACAAAAAAACATGTTTTACAGTTGAAAAAAACATCATAAAACATCTGCATCACTGCATGTTGATCCCAAAAACATGGGACCCATGGGCAGTCTACTTCATCTCTACGTCTCAGACCTTTCCAGGGGTCACGGTCTGCTTGGGCTTGGCAACAGCTCTGGCCCGTGGTCGAGGAGCCTCCGCCTGGCCCCGGGTGCTCAATCCTGTTAAGCAGCAAAAACTAGAAATGAACCAATCTACCAATCACAATCAAACCATTTCCTGATTTTTTGTTTGGGTGGAAACCACTGAAATCATCATTTTTGGAAGGGAAACGGCCAAACCATTGTTTGGGGGGAACCACTAAAAGTCCCATCGCATGGGTTGAGGAAGAAGCCAACCCTCTGTTGTTTTTGCGTGAGAAACGGCACAGCATACCTCCGCAGACAGCCAGCGCGCGACGTAACGCCCATGGCTGAAGGCTGCGGCTCGTCTGAAGCGCCACATCGCGACTGAGAAAAACGTTTTTTAAACGGTGGAACGTGTTGAAAGGTCTGCTGGTGTCATGGCATGGCCACAAGGCAATGGTGGCAGCTTCAGAAAAAAATCCATCGCTGGGAGTCCGACATGGATTTCTGTCTCCGGTTTTGGTTGTGGATCCATGACGGCAAACACTGGAGCCAAGCTGGTACGCAAGAACCATCGTCAGCCAATCCTTTGCACATTGCTTTGCAACAGGGATGTCATCGCTGCGGCAGTGGCGCACTTTTCTCTGTCTCAACCCCGCTGTACAGCACTGAGCCATGAAAGCATCCAACGAAACACCAAAAATTAAACAGCTTTGCATCAAATGTCCAACAAACAACATACAACCAAAACTATTCTTCCACGCATCAGTGATCAGAGACAAAAAGACTTGCGCCCCTGTACAACCAACTGCAAGTCTGAGCCCACCAGCCATAGTGGCACCAAGGCATCACGTCTATTCAAGAAATTGGTGCATCAAAGCACTTGGCACTGACAGTCTCGACCTGCAAGATGGATTTCAGCCAGTGTGACAATTTGCGCGTCACACAACAGAGTTTTCATCCTTTGGGATACTTGTGTATGTATGTGTATATATATATTATAATATATATATATATATATGATCTAAGTCATGCAACACTTCCAGTGAAAATGGCTGTTCGGATTCTTTGGCGAAAACATGTCTGATGACAAAGATTCCGCCATATCGCCATCAATCACAATAGGATATCCCAAGAATGATACAGAAATGAGTAGCAAATGGAATATGGTACATAATATATGTGTATAACATTGTATTAACATAATACAAATAATATACACATAGAGAGAGATGAAACTTTTTTCAACACCAGAATCTTCCGCTCCTTGATCAAATTTTGACCACGGCCCGACTGAGGCGGTGGCTGTCGCTGCTTTTTATGTCACCATTGGGCGCAGAGGTCGCGCCGCTCCGCGCGCCGTTTCGCTCGCCGTTTCGCTCGCCGTTTCGCTCGCGACGACCTTTGCGGCCCTTGCCTGGCAGGGTACACTCTGAAGCCTTTGATTTCTGGTGGAATTGATGAATTTTTGTCATTTTTGTCATTGTTCAAACCATTACCACATGTTCGTCGCCAGTCATGTGCCAAGAGTTGGACAAGTTGGACCAACCGACGTACAGCCGAGCTGTTCAGCGCTCCGCGCCTTTGCCGCCCCTCTCGATGTTTTCGGAGGCCGCAAGCAGGATGGCGGCGGCGGCCTCTGAAAATTGTGATGGCACTCCTAAGTCATCTCGGCCTCAGAGATCAAATCGATCGGTTGCAACGAAGCAAGTCATCTCACATAGGCTTGGCTTTGTCAATTTTGACATGTTCCAAAATGGGATATCCCTCCAAAATTGCCAAGATGATGACAAACCCACCTTGGAATTGGGGTGCTTTATTTTTCAAACAGACATTTAAGATGCTTTCAATAGCACAGAGTTTCAATTTGAGCAGCACACTTGCCCGACTGGCTGGAAGTTCTTCATCCACCATGAAGTCCCAACAGCAGACACCGGACGCCTTCGGCCGCCATGCAAACCCATTGGAGTCCAGTCATGGGTCTGTCTGAAAATGGGGGAACGGACTGCCAGACTTCCTCTGCCCATGCCTCAAGCCGGCTTCCTCTGGCTGGTTGGAAGGTCAATAGATCCTTTTCCTGATCCAGCATTGGTTCTGGGTGAAAATCGAGGATCAAAGAATGGATCACGAGGGATGGTTTACTCTTGTCTAACTACCGATATTGCAGAACCTCACGGTTTTCTGGGTCTGACTGCTTTTTGCAGCTGCCATGACTGATAACTCATGACAAACCTGTTTCGGCCTCCAAGACGCTTCCCAAGGCCTCAGTCACGGCTCTGAAAGTGATATTAATCCCTTCCCCTTGATGTTAAATACCTCGCAGACACGACATCTTTGGTGGAATGTTTGGATCTCGTTTTGGCCAGTTTTGGCCCAGTTGCGGGGAGGCATATTGGAGGGATGAGATTATGAACCTAGACTCCCAGCATTGATATCCTCAAAGAGTTGGCGGTACGGCTCGGCTGAGCCAAGAACTTGTCGAAGTCGCTGTTCATCCACAAAGGGCAACAGGACTATAGCCTCCACAAGCTCCAAAAACACTTGGCGAACGCAAACGCAAAGGGAGAGCAAACGGAACAATTCAAAGATGTAGATCTCTAGGATTCTCTAGGCATCTTGGTCTTGGTTCACGGCCCAGAACCATGACAGGTGAGATGAGCCTGCCAATCTTTGTCGCCAGGTTTGAGGTCTAGCCTGAGCCAACGGTGGCCCATGCAACCAAGGTCCCAAGATGAGCCCCAAGCAAGGACATTCAGTTTAGGAACGCAAAATCCAAGCGACTAGAACGCAATTCTATCATCCACCAAGGCTATGTAAAACATGACTACATCATGCTTTAGAATCTTTAGAGTTTAAAAGCAGAGCGTAGATGGTTTGGCCGGTTTTCCACGACGCCCCGTCTCAAGTCCACTGCTCGAAATCGCGTGGGTAGAAGTCGGCGATGGGCGATGAATTGTCCTGATTCAACGAGGGCCAGTCTGGGGTCCCAACCCAAGGCGGGTTCTGGAAGTGTGGCACATCAATCCCTTGGAAAATCTGGCAGAAAAAGGTCTGTTTCCAAGAACCAAATCTCATAGGGAACCAGAAAAGGGGAACACATTACGACACCAACCACCATCTGAGTTCAAATAAAATCATCTAAAATCACCCTAGAACCGTTCTACGGGACATATTGTTGCATTCAAATCATCATTCAAATATATCCCATGTCATGGGATTATAACATGACATATTGTCATATTATGAACCACCCAGTCCTCTCAAAATTCATGTTCCACCAAAAATCATAATTGGAGAATAAAATCCCCATAACTATAGTAATTATTGCCATATTATAATAACAATAAAAACATATAACTATCATAACTATCATTACTATTGTCAAAATCATAGTTTTATTCTCATGATTAATAATCATATATATATATACTAATGTTCCCATATTACAAACCACCCCAACCTCCAAAAATCCCATTTTTTTACGTGACATGTGCCGCTCGTCCTCCACCAAGGGCCGCAGCACCTCTGGCAGCAGCAGCGCGCTCTGCGCCGGCAGCACCGCCAACAGTTGGAGCTCGGGGGCCACGGGCCTCGGGGCAATGGGAACCAACCAATGGAAACATCGAATGGAAGCATTTATATCATATATATATATATGTGTGTATTTATTTATTACTATATTTATTATATCTCATTATATCATATTATATTATATTATATTATGTTATATTATATTATATCATATCATATTCTATTATATCATATCATATTATATGATATTATATACTTTATTATTATTATTAGTATTATTATTATATATATATATTATTACATATATTATATTATATTATATTATATTATATTACATTATATTACATTATATATGTATATATGTATATATGTATTATCTATTATATATATCATATATTATTATATATATATGATATAAGGAAAATATCTAATGATGTGAACATCTATGTATATTGGGAATATCTATATACTCGTAATGGGAATATCTAGTAGGAAGATCCAATATGAATATCTACTGGAATTATTTAATTCAAATTGCAGCTCCCCAGGGAAAAAAAACCGCTGGGTCCTCCGGGCGCATCCAAGGGTGGCCGGGGAATGCTGGTCACAAAGGCGAGGCCTGCCTTGGGATCACTGCTTGAGGCGGTGTCACATTGTACTATCCAGCCCACCATGTATACATATGTATATAAGTATATACATATATGTACATGTATATAAGAATATTTATTTATATATATATATATTATATACATGTATAAAATGGGTTGATGACTCTTGGACTTCCACTATTTTCATGGCAAAGACTAAAACCAACTGGCTTTATTCCGGGATTAGCTTCAATAGCGGATAGCTGAAGATTGGTCCAACCATGGAACCAACTAATATGGATATCAGTTGAACCGCCAGCAATGGGGATATTCACCATGATGGATGTGGAGATTCGAAGCAACAAGCATCGCTCCAAGGTATGATGGTCCCAGCAGCACAGAGAGGCGGATAGTGCGCAGGGTAAAACCAGGACCAAGAAGAGCAGCCTTCCACGTAGTAGTGCAACACCTGAGTCTCTGCATCCAACTTCTGGCAATGTGAAAAACTGCGGAGTTGAATCTCCTGATCTTACTTCAAGTCAATAGATTATCTCTTCACTACAAATTCTGTGGACGATCTTCCACCAAAAAAATCTGATGACTCACAGAATCTCACAGCTAAGAGCAGGGCCCATTCGATTCCAGTGAGGAAGGCGATACTTCTATGTTGCCTTGGTGGCACACCGCTTGGTACGGCTTCGTGGCATCTGGTGCACTTCCCCAAGAGTCCCTAAAATGTCCTTGGCCCCAGGCATGACCGCATCGGCATCGTCGCTGGGCGGCGAGCCAGCAGCCACGGGACCCCCGTAACGCGTGTTGTATTCAGGAAGCAGCTTCTGAACGGCCTCGACCTCTGTGGATAGATTGTGCTGGAAATGAAAAATGGGCGTAAATATGTGTTTGAAAATACATTGTACAAGTGTTTTTGTTAGACTACATAGTGTATGAAGTATGTAGATAGTATATAGATATAGACTACAAACTATATATTACCATATATATAATTATATAATATATATATAGCTGTCTCCTCGACATGATACTTCCTGGCTCGCTTCGTCGTGTATACAAACGATCCTTGGGTCTTACCCCCTTTTCAGAGCTATGTTATTTTGACGACTCGAACCAACAAGACTTCATAGCACATGACCAAGACTGCAGTCAGCGATGCCTAGTCATTGTGCTCGGTGATATGTCAGCAGGCTTCTACTGGAGTCTTGATAGATATTCACTATGCATCCACGTCTTCTGGATTGCGGGGCAAATTGGTACCAAGTACCAACCATCTTTTATAACAATACATAACATAGTTCCCTTTCATGATGGATACTGTATGAATTTTTGACGAAAGGACCTGTCTCCGTTCGCCCAGTTCTTCCAATGCTTTCAAGACACATTTCGACCAGCTGCCAGAAGCTCCAGGCAAGCATTTTGCCGCTCGGCCTGAGGATGTCGTATGATGATTAATAATGGTGATTAGTGAATATGGTTAATAATGAAACCCAGCCTGATCTTCAGTCTCATCCGCTCTTCGGCTGTAATCTTCTTTCCTCCGGACCATGGCTTGTCGACCTTCGCCCTCGATATCTAAGAGCGTTGAGCTCCTCAACACCTCGTGGCTGCGGCAGCATCCGGGCGGGCCAAGGATCAGTCATTGCCTTCAGTAGGTGCTGTTTATGACCCATCAACTTGAGCTTTTTTCCCTTGAAAAATCAGGGGAAATCCATCAACTTTGGCCATTTATCTCACCAAGTGCCATCTCACAGCCAAGCCACCTCCGCCAGTTGTGTCAGATCCTGCATCCACACCCGAAGCCGTCGGAACATCGCGAAGACGCGCAGGGGGACGAAGCGATCCTCGGGTCTGTTTCGTTCCAAGGCGTTACCGAAACAACTGGAAACGTTCAAAGGGGCCCAATGGGGATGGTTTATGAATGTTTGCGGTATTGGGGCTTCAAAGTCTGAAGTTTCCAGTTAGCTTAACATCTGCTGTAACTATTAGGGATGCTGATCCATTTTTGGATTCATGTGGTAAACCGAATGATACATGATAAACAATCCCCACATGTGCCATAAGTGGCTGGGGTTCTAAACCATCCCCAAATGGCGGGGTTGTGTCATTGGGTTGACCAATGATGAGGTTGATGCTTCTCTATGGGGATGTACTAAACATGGTTTATGGTTGGGGGTTATTCTTACCAATAATGATCATAATCCCTAATGATCATAATGCTAACGAAATCCGGCTAGTAAAGCCTACTACCAGGCACCAACTATCAGGGATGAACTGGGGATCAATTGGGCAGTCAGTTACCTGGGCACCCCAAAAAAAGCACTAGAACAACACATGTTTTCCGGAAAAAACCATGCAATTTTAGGGGCTCCCTCTGTGAAATTCAACCTCAATGAGAATTCTTCATAGGTGAATCACCTGGAAACGATGGATCTTCCAGCAAGCCATTTGTGTTTACACCCCTGGGTACAACACACATGTCATGTGCACAGGGTATCTGATTTGCCGCTTGCAGCGTCCCGACGCTTTCGCACGTGCCGCCGCAGAAATGCATCTTTGGGCAAGTTGTTTGGACCCAACCTGGATGAGAGGGTTCAGACAACAATATCCATCTCTCTTGAAACTATACCCGACATCAAAAGAACACCTATTTTTTGGGGCAATTCTTCTAGCGGGTAGGACCTTTGGTTTCTGTAAGTGGCAACTTAGGAGCGCCAGAGTAGATTCCAGTTGGGAACGTCACTTGGCACTAGAAAACCCTCTGGTTGAAAGATTTCCGTCACAAAAAAAGATGATTTCCCAGCCAGGTTCGACTGACAGCAGCATTTCTGAAGCCAAAGAGCCAGAACTCAAAGCTCTCTCGCACTGCCTTATGAAGTACAGGTTGCCACTCAGCCACCTGAGCGCTCTTGTGGCTTCCAAATCACGTCTGTTCATGGCCATATACCCAGGTGTCGATGCTCCGAAGTTGGTGGATATTCCTCGCTTAAAATATCTTCATTGGATTGGTTTAGTCGGGAAAATCTGAACCGGAAACCCATGGGTTTTTACCATCAAATTAATGGGTTTTCCGGATAAAAAAATTCCCATCATCCAATTCCATGATATCTGGTTTCCTCCAAGTGACACAAATCTTGACCCCAACAGTAGCCCCAGGGCCCCACCTGAAAGGCCGAAGCCGGCTGCGGATCTTCCAACTCCAAGGTGTCGGGCTTCACCCAGGTCAACTGCGGCGCCAAGGTGTCAAGTGTTCAACAGGGAGAATGATGGATATGTGATATGATATGATGGTACGATGATGATATGATGCCGTTATTTATTATTATTATCATTATTGTTATATATATATATTCATTCATTTATTTATTTGTATTGTTACATATCATTATTTTATGATAGGTATGTGTTCGGATTCAATGGATAAGGGTCAGAGGTGGAGATATAGATATGGCATGATATGGCGAGATATCCACATCAAAGCAGAAAAAAAAGCTTTGCAGTAACAATGATTCCACGGTTCAAAAACCACCAACTCCACACCTGCAAGCGCTGGGTTTCGATTCGCCGGGTGGACACCAGTGTGTCCACTGCTGACTTTGCATCGCAGAAATGGACCAGCCAGGATGCGCCTGCCACAATGCACACGTTGCAAGGATGTTTCCCAAATTTTCTGGCACCAAAATGTAGGAATACATGCTCATGCAAAGGTTCTGCCATGTCATTATGTCGTCTTCTTCTGCTATGACTCGTGTCAGCAAATGTCAACCAGAGCTGCCTTTCTGCTGTTTAACTCGATGAGCACTTCGAACCTCACAGCCTTGCCTGGTCATGGCAGCCTGAGATGACCAATGGCGACCAACATTTGTTTCATGTGCTGCTCATTGTCTGTCCCCAAAAAGATGGGACACTTGATGCCTATGTTTTGGATTCTTTTGGACCCCCACTGCTACTTTCCAGCATGGAAGTGTCACAAGTGTCACCACCAAGTCACCAGGATTTCTTCCAGCGTGGTCTTGCGTGGCACATTCCACACCGCCACTGACAAACCATCCCAATCCACCGGTGGAGGTCCAGGGCCCCGGTAGGGGAGCTGCTTTGGTCCCAAACCAAGACCCACCAGGTCCAGCAGCAATTCGCATTCATCCTGCGGGAAACCCCCAAAAACGATACATTTCATTTCTTGCAGACTAAAGGACCGCAATACATCAATCATCAAAGTACGTTGATTTGAAGGTGATCCTCAATCAACTGCTGATTCCCCATCAGCGTTGATTGTATCAGCATTCTTGTTGGTCAAATCATATGCTCTCCTCACCGCTTGATGTCCCGATCTTTGTTTGCTTTTAAAAAAAGAATGGTGCAAACAGGGTTCATAAATGTCATCCCCATCGTCAACTTTGGACAAACTCGGATATATCATTCGTTTTTTCGCACTTCCAGCTGGAAAAGTTTGTAAATAATCCAGTGTTCCTGATTCTCTCCATTTAAAACCTAATCTTCCCGATCCAAATACCTAAAGAATATAACTTCAAAAAAACAGAGAAAAATCAGACAGTCAAAAAATCCAGTAGAACCCATGTCTGGACCAAGACCCACATGTCGTTTCTCCTGCGCCACTTGCTCGAGCAGGCCAGACCAACGTGGCAACTCCAGGGTCAAGTCTTCTCGTGTCAAATACCTCACCAGGGGATCACTTGAGGCGCAGGAACCTTCCACTGCAAACAACAGAAATGGAAGGTACTCAGCGGTTCATCCCTGTTGGTAAGTGGGTTGTAACCCCAGTTATGAGTAGGGTAAATAGGATTCTAAAGTCCGGTTAGAAATTAATTGGGGTTATGATTCACTTACCAATGCCAACCAAGTAGCCTACAAAAAATATCAAAACCATGTGGAATCTCTTACCCTCCTTCAACCCAAAAAGAAATCGTTTTCACAGAAAAAATATAGGTTCGCAATGTCTATGTCAATTTGCTTGACGTAGCGCTGATGTAGAGCCCCACTGACATGGGAATCTGAGCCAGCATTGTTTTTTGTTTGGTCAAATACTTTGGGTCTATAGACCATGAACTGGTCATCACCCGCTGACGTTCCGTGGTTGACTAAACCATGGAAAATGGCCGGCACCTTCACCATTGGGAAACGACACTCTACAAGTGGAAGATTCTCTGCGCATCCAAGATTGCGGGAAATGACAAACTCACTTTTTTCCAATGAATCTTCATGACACATACGCCCATGCCTGTTCCCCATTTGCATGGTTTTCGACCAGGGCATGTGTCCGAAATCTACCATTCCAAGTCGCCCATTCTGAGCGGGATGCAGCTGATAATAAGCCGCCAGTAGTTTATCCAAACCCCCGTCGTAGATGTCGAGCGCTGCCATGTGTGGCCTCGGAAAAGGTGGAACCACGTGAGGTCCAGAAATATTGGTTTGTCAAATGTTCGAATCGGACATGTGTCATTCACGCAATGAAATGGCTCTCACAAGAATATACAAGAATGCCATGCACAGTTGCCACTGACGACTTTAGGCAAGCAACAGGAAATCATTCCCGACCAGGCAGCACATCGCCACGAAATCAGCCAACAATCGATGCCTTTGCAGCGCTGTTTCAACCTACTTTTTTTTCTGCTGGTGGTCAACCCATCCCAAGAATACTGTAATCATTCGCGGTCGTCATCCAAGGCGGGAATAGGGATGAGCAGCATTATACCACCATTCGTCAGCTATACGGTGCCAAAAACGAACTGAGGCCACCACGGGATGCAATCTGGAAACTGGCTGCATAACCAAGCACGAAGGGCCACGATACTCAGCATTTCGTAGTCCTGGCAGCTTCCCGGGCAACACCGGTGAGAATCCAAATCGGCCAGTGTCAATCAGCTGCACAAGTTCAGCAAACAGCAGGAGCGGGATTCGATGCCGACTTTTCCTAAGTCCTAAGGCCTTCAATACGCCAGTTTCCATGCTCGCATGCTCAATGTTTCTGGTTGCAACCTCAAATTTGCCACCCTTACATACTCTGCAAAAGCACTTGCGGCAACCTGTTTCACGTCAAATGGCAGTGTGTCAAAACCTTGTACCCCTGGTGAACATCAAAATAGCTGGTAAATGGATGTTCATCCCACTAAAAATGGTATTAATAGGTATTGATCCATAGCCAAATCCTCATCGGCCCTCCTGCTTTCCGCCCCCGCTGCCGGCCCTCATGATGTTTGACTTTTGAAGTATGCTCGCTACATCCCCGACCTGCTGACCAACTCTCACCAGCCCTTGCCGCTCCTCAATAGCCGGTTGTGAGGCGCCTTCCAACAGAGGTTCTCGCTGGTCAGAGTCCTACATCGTCCAAGAGGAAGGCTAAAACACGCCCCAAACTTTGACCAGGACATAGGAATTCGTGCAGGTTCGGCCACAAACCTTCATGAATATTGGCTATATTGACAATTTTGGAACCCAATTATAGATGTTGAGTCACGTGACCCAACGCAAATGTCAGCAGGTCCTGAGCAACGGACTCCGGGCGAACTTTCTTCTCATAGTTGGGTTTCGTGCGCAGCAAGTAGACATGCTCAGATCTGCATACCAGACCCAAAAAGACCAAATCCTTGGATCTTGAAGCATCGAATGCACAGCAGCACCGCATCGATGGACACCAAGAGAAATTCATAGCCAAGAAACTGCATCGTTGCTACAAAGGCAGTGCGTGTGCTCTGGATGATTTCGGATCACATTCATGATCTTGTGCTCACCCTCACCTCGTGACACATCCGGCAGCAACACACCAACATTTTGATGTGCATCCCAGGAGTCAGAACTGATGAGACTTCATGGTGGTCACAACCTGGTTATGGGATACAGTACCACAACCAGAAAGCAGGAGAAAAACTCCATCAAACTCCATACCTATTCATACCTACATTATTCCGAACTCGCTGCATGCAAGTCCTGTGCGCCCTGCCTGGGTCTCGATCACAAGAGATCACAATGGTCACCCCCTGGAGGTCGTTGGACGCCTGGGCTTCCGCCCAGCGCCGAAGTCGATCCGACAAGCGCTGCATGAAAGGAGTCCTTGATGTGGCCAGCTGCGCCAGCTGTTGGGGACTTTGGGGACCAGAACAAACGCCAAATATGTGCTGCCCTAATGGATGATCTCCGCATTGACTCAGATCAGCACCCTGGAGTGATCGCATTTCGATCCTTGTATCCATGGGCCCCCATGGGCCCACCAAGCTTCCCAATCTTTCCAAAAGAATCATGGCTAAGGCATAGGCAAAGGTCTCGATCACAGAATCCAGGCCATCTGCTGCGTCCGTCTCTTGAGCTTTGCGAAAACGCCTCCCAATCCCCGAACAAATGAACATCGATGGCGTCTGTTTCAAGATCTTAGGTGTGACCATTCCTGGCTTACACCATGTTCAATCCAGCAGATTCCAAACCAACTGATTGGGTTACTGGCTGGATTGCTGGTTTTCAAACCAACTTTCAAACCAACATCCCCAACATCCCCCGCATCATCGACTGAAGTTACCACCTGGACCGCTGCTGGTTCATCTTGGCCCGGGGCGCAACGCCATCCAGGGCGATGTAGAGCAGCACCTGGTGGCCCACAAGGGGATGATTTGGTCCAACCGACCACTGCTGGTACTTTTTCAAGCAAATCTCAAGATTCAATTTTTCAAACATTTTTCAACTTTCCATCGCAACTTGATGAATAAAAAATAATAAAAGGGGGGAAAAGATTCACAAAAACTCATTGCTTGGGAGTTTTGGGAGTTCACCCACCTTCGGGCTGACGATGGAAAGCAGAACTGCGAGCTGAGCCTGTCCAAGAAATCTCTGAGCCATCTCTTTGCTCAAGATGCTCAAGGTCTCACGACAATGGTCAACCAATGGAGAAATCTTTGCGTGAATGCAGTGAATGCAGTGAATGCCTGGTAATTTCACAGTCTTTTCTCAAGAGGTTATGATGAAAAAAACAAGATGAAGCCCACGAACCCGAATGCTCACACGTATGTTAATGGCACAGATGTCAAAACACATGGTTATAGAGTCACGCGCAATACCTTTCCGCAATAGTTTATATTTGAACAGTCTTGTACATGTTTCCCTTGTTACCAGTCTGCAGTGTGGGGTGGAAAGTGTAGAGTGTGGAGTGTGGAGTGGAGTGTGAAGTAAGGAGTGTGGAGTGTAAAGTGTGGAGTGGGGAGTGTAGAGTGTGTAAAGTGTAGAATGCGGAGTATAAGGTGTAGAGTGCGGAGTATGGAGTGTAAAGTGTAGAGTGTGGAGTGTGGAGTGTAAAGTGTGGAGTGAGGAGTGTAAAGTCGAAAGCGTGGAGTGTAAAGTGTAAAGTGTGGAGTGTAGAGCGTATAGTGTAGAGTGTAAAGCGTAGAGTGTGGAGTGTAAAGTGTGGAGTGTAAAGTGTGGAGTGTGGAGTGTAAAGTGTGGAGTGTAAAGTGTGGAGTGAGGAGTGT
>Ga0126342_10009181_pt1 | contig 17719 bp, 17 predicted proteins | sample Cyp1metagenome_FD_92528 | JGI IMG/M metagenome (GOLD analysis project Ga0126342, IMG submission 92528) | Coral microbial communities from Lord Howe Island, Old Settlement Bay, Australia - Cyphastrea 1 metagenome | ecosystem: Host-associated > Invertebrates > Cnidaria > Coral ... | reverse complement strand
TGGAAACCAGAAAGCCATGCCGAGGAAGCACATTGTAGTGTGCATGTGATTCTCTTCACTGCCCTTTCAGCAACTCCAAGCACTTTCAACTCTCTTTCCAACATCCTTTTCATCTCTCCCCTCCCGGTCGCGCCTCAACCAAGAGCTCGTTGTCAACCAAGAGCTCGTATTTATGGTCACATTGGGGATGGTTTTGATCCCAAATGGTTGATCTTCACCAGTGTCAAAGAATCAGCTGATGGTTGACATCCCAAGATATCCCAGGGAAGGTGAGCAGCAGGGATTTTTTGGCGGATTTATGCCATAAATGTCTGGAATGCTTACCTCATAAACCGTGATGATCAGCGGAATCCAAGAGTAAGTCTAGAAGGACCAAAGAATTACTTAATGTAAAAACAACTCCTCTTCACCGTTGTCAACACAAAAACAGATCAGTAGCGGATGTTGGCCTCTACATTTGGATGTAGATTCATTCAACCACGACTCTGACAACGTAACCTTGCTCTGATCTAATTCTCATAACCACTAGCCATTCTCTAGAAAATATTGATGCGATCAGATCTGCAAGAATCAAGACAGCTTTGTTTGATTCTGTGCCTACAAGGGACATATTCAGTGTCCACTTCCTCCAAAGCACTCTTCACTGCAAAACCAAAGCCATGCCGATCAGGCAGCACCAACAGCCGCGTGCGAAAGTATGCAGAACTCTCCGACTCCATGTCTCTTGTGCAACAGCGCTGAAGCTGCTTGATATATTCCTCATATCTTTCGGCTTCCAATGCACTGATCTTGCCTTGGCATCAGGATCAATCAGCCAATGCAGTGGGCAACTCGTAGAACACACGACGAATAACCAGCGTCAAGGCTCAACATGTTTGCGGTCCAAATTTCAGATCCAAGTTGCCCGCTTTCGGATTCGATCTGCCTCCAGCCAACTTGTATCCATCACAAACAATGATCTTCGGAGCGGTCAACGGTATCAGATACAGACTCTGCAGCACGCGTTCCAGCAGATCCGTGCTGGGATTGGACGGCACCGGGCTCGTGGTGATGATCACCGTGATGGAGGGCCTGGAGGGCCCAAGGTCCTGCACCGGCGGAGTGGTTGGCCAGAAGGCCCAACTGGCCACCTCTGAAAAATAGCCATCGCAGGCGTTCATGACGGAGCGGAAGGAACTGATGCTGGGTGGATTGCAGAGGAGCAGCTCCACCTGATTTTGGTGAAAAATGGTGAACATATATGTCAAAATCCAAGGGAATCAACTTGAATCAACTTGCTTTTTTCACGCCATGTTGATATGTTGGTTGTGGGGTGTAAATACTACTGTTGATAAATGTTGATAAAATTCGTCAGGTTTTCACAGCAACAAAGACATTGCAGTGATGTTCATCCCATCCCAGCTGGCTTGCCAGCTGCCCAGCTTGGATCCCCTCACCTCCCCAGCCGTCTCCAATTCAATTTGCATGCGCTTGGTGTTGCCCGAGACGCCATTCACCGCCAGAATGGTGCAGCCAACATGGAGTCGTCTCCAGGGTTCGTGGGCTTCAGAGCAAGTGTCATTCCAGAGTTCTGCCTCAAATGCACGAAGATCAACGAAGATCATCACATTTTCGCCAATACGACCAGTACGTGGCTCCCCTCGGATCTGATTCCCTCTTTGCCCAAAATGAATAGATCCCACTGTTAAAGCCGGGTTTCTCCAGTTCAAACTTTCAAACCAACGCTTTGGGATGGCCTCTGCCCCCATCACTTTGTTTGCTCAAGTTTTACCTATGTTGGATGATGCAGCCAGTTGGTTTACCCAGTCCAAGCCTTTCATTCTCTTTGTTGACCAACCATCCTTTTTTAAGCGTGTTCATGGCGAAACCAAAGTTTACAAAGTCCATTGGTGTCCAATCCTCTATTAGAAAACAAATTCCATGGATTCTCCCACCTTTCGAGCCATCTCTGTTGTTTACCCTCTGGTAAACTAAACATAGTTATGGTAGCCATGTCCCATTTACTTCGTTGATTTACCTATTTGAAATGGCTATTTCCCACTTCGTAAACGGTTGAATGACCAGGGGCCAATCCCGATTTCCCACATGAAAAACCCTCATATTCGACCACCATATTTTTCATGATTTTTCCATATACCCTCTGGTTATTTAATATAACAATGGTATAGATGGCCCATAGAAATAGATGGTTTACCTGGTTTACCTATCAAAAATGGGTGGATCATGATCTTTCCATGGCTATGTTAGGTAACCAGATGGTATTTTCCCCATGAAATCCGCAAAATCCAAAGGCACAACTCCCTCCACCGCCAGAACCACCAGACATCGCCGGCCCAGTAGGGCCATGTCGCAACAAACCAGGCCCAAACGTGTGGAGGCGTCCTTGCGCCTGGGGAAACTGGAACCATGCTCGAAATGTCTAAAAAAAATCATAGGAACATGCTGATTTAACTGATACCAAGAAAAATAGTGATTGAATGGGATACATAACTGATTTATGATATCTAAGTTCAACAGAACTTAGCTTAATAATTGAGTTGATAAGGGTGATATGACTATAGTTTTCATGGGTTTATAAACCAACAAACATCACTGGGGGGGCCTCACCTTGCTGGAAGTGGTTGATGATTTTCGGGATTTTCTGATCCGTTCTGACAAACCAAATATAAACATCACCTATGACTAGATTTATCATGTACCCTCTGGTAAACTAACATAGCTCTTGAGAATCACCATGTTTAATAGGTAATTCAACTATAAATAGGCCATTTTCTATAGCTATGTTAGTTTACTGGAGGGTATATTATTATATATCGCGTCATATGCAACTCCCATACTTAAAAAGTTTGTCTGGTTAAAAGCAACCAAAATATACCAAAATCATCAGAATCTTCGAGTTTGTACATAATGTACATAGGTGCTTATGAACTGTTTTCATCATGAAGTACAGCATATCTCCACATATCTCTAACGATTAGGAAACATGCGTTTGTTTGGCCCTTGCGTTGCTAAATTGTGATAACATATGGGTAGCAAACCTGCTCTCTATCTACCACGTCCTGCTCTCTCTACTACATTACTATGCTCTGTGAAAAGTGCATGTTCATTTTTGCATGAAGCTATACCTCTTTCTCCACACTCACAATCTCAAATAGCAAGTTATGCATCATGATTGGTAGATGCTAGTTTCCCAATTGGGTTTGCGACCGCCTTAGGCTTACATATGCTTGCATCAATGAGACAAACATTTAGCACTCACCAATTGGCATGGTCATCGCAGCACAGGGGGGTAGAATGACAAGTCAGCTGAGGCCGGGACAATACGATCTTCTGAGGAATGCTGCCTTCGCATGTTTGCGGTCCCTTGTCACACGGCCCAGTGCCTTCGCCACCTGACAAGGTTGCGAAGCGGCTCGAAACGCAGAATACCAGCTGGATCAGCAACCAAATCCGGTTTCAGAGTCTAGTTTGATGTATTTTGATGCTTGATTTCAGATGATTTCAGTTTCCAAATATCCTTTTCTCAGATCGTCCAACTCCACGTGCCCCAGACCATCACCTGCGGCCAAGACCTTCACTGCCAGCTGTGCCAGCTGGGCCCCTGGGAGGCAGCTACAGGTCTCCATCCGCTGTGATTTCTGGAGCTCCTTCTGCAATTCTGCCTGGTGCGGACAAGATCTGGGATGATCGATGTTGAGAAATTCTATGGAGATGACCCTCTGGTAAACTCACATAGCTACGAAAAAAAATAATTAATAGGTAAATCAACTGCAAATCACCATTTTCAATAGCTGAATTTCTATGTTAAATTACCAAAGGGTGTGATCGTTCTGGAGTAGATTGAAGATGGAACATGTCTTCAAGCTGTGGATTCAATGGGGCGAAAGCAGTTTCATCTCCAAAAGCTGGTGACCTGCAAACCCTTAGGTTTCCCAGGTGTTACCCAAATAGACTATAGACATCTGTATACAATACAGTATTAGAATGTAATATGTATCCATATATGTATCCTATATGTATCCTATATGTATCCATATATGTATCCTATATGTATCCTATATGGATCCTATATGCATCCTATATGTATCCTATATGTATCCTATATTAGCTGTATCAAGATGTAGGTGTGCACATGGCACCCAGTCGTCCCTGGGACTCAGCGGTCACCTCTAGCCCGGCCGGTGACTTTTCCCATCCAACCTTGGGCAGGGCGCTGCAATGAATGGGTCCCTCGGTCATCGGAAGGTCTTTCGTGAAAATATGCCAAAATCTGATCTTTTCTGATGAACATCGGGGAAAGTGATGGAAATTCATTCACGATTGTCAAAATATGCCAAAATCATACACGGGCTTGAAAAGGTTGTGGCATTTCGTGATCATAGAGTACTGTATTTCCCGGCATTTTAAAGGCTATTTCAACTATACTTGAGACGAAGCCGCACACCTTTTTCTGGCGAGCTCTTATCACTCATCACTCTGTGTCGGGGAATCTTCCAGCTGCCTTAGCATCGCAGCTTCAGCTGTTGCCAACTGCTAGTGCAGTTCTGCATTCCTTTCGCTCTGCATCTGCCACATCTGTCAATTGTTTCAGTTTCTTAATCTCTTCATCATGAGCCTTTCCCAGCTTTTCACGCTTCCTTTGGACTGCTTCTTCCGCAACCTTGTCAGCGTAGTCAAGAAATTTCTCTATAAGCTCTTTTGCTTGCCGCTTGCGTTCTGCTTCTTCTTCACTAATTTTTCAGCTTCTGCATTTCATCCTCATGCAGCCTCTGTCAGAGGCTTCTGTTCCCTGGCTGCCTCCTAATTGGGCCTTGTGCTCCTCTGACTCTGCTGCAAGTGTGTCATATTGCCTTGAAGATCCTTGAAGGGCAATGATTTCTCTTGTTGCCTGCTCCTGGATCTCTTGCTCTTTGATTATGGCTTCAGCATCGGTCAAGCAGTCTCGCAAGACGACGGGCAGCAACATCAGAGTCAATCTCAGGCTTTGCTTGTTGCACGGCCTGCACAGCTTTACGCGGCTGTTAGCACTATCATATACTATCATCCTCTGTCCACAAATTCGAGTGTTGTTCTAACAGCTGATCTGCAGAGTCTATGGCATCCTGCGACGGCTGCAGCAGGGTCTGAAGTTCTTCCAGACTCCAACTTCCACTCCAAGGTTTCAATCTTTTCAGCCCTGGCTTCAGCCTCTTCCACGGTGTCGTGAAGGACCTCTTCCAGTTGTTGGATACGAGTCTTTCTCTCGTTCTGCCTCAACGGTGTCCTCAGTTCCTGCACGTTCTGAGGGCCATCGATGCAGTACCAAGTGCTCCATCCGCTGCAGCGGAGCCGAGTAAACACACCGATGGAGCGATTGCGTCTTGTCCCATCGAGACGAAGCCTGGCCGCGGCTTTCTTTCAAAGTACTCAATGTCTGCAAGTCGAAGGCATATGTATTAACCATCATTAACATTCATTAACCATCATTAACCATCATTAATTCCATGGTTCCAAACCACCAACCACTTTAGTTGAAAATCTTCTTATCAGCCACTTCACAGGCAAGACGTAAGCTCTGCAGCTCCGCGGCTCCTAATCTTGGTGCTCCAATTTTCCTGGTGGTTTCATGCTCGATCCCCCCAAACTTGGCAATCAACATCCCCGAAGATGCAAAAAAACAATCCAAAAGAATTGTAAACATCAAACATATGTTCAAACATGTTCTGGTTGGTGATGTTGCTGGCTTTAACCATATTGAAAAAATATGAAAGTCAATGGGAAGGATGACATCCCATATATTATTATTGTGATGGAAAATGAAAAATGTTCCAAACCACCAACCAGTGTTCAAACAATGTCTAAAACCACCAAGCAAATCTCAAGATTCGGCTCCGGCTGGTCGTGGTTCCAGCATTTTTGGCATCGCGGATGGATTTGAGGTGCAGCTCATGCAACAGCCCCGGCTGCTGGATGGCAGGGACTGCATAGTAGGCCACCTGATCTGCGACACTGGCGAGGGCCACGTCCACATCGTGGCACTTCTCCAGGGCTTTCTGCAGAAAGCCTTGGAGTTTCGGCAAAGCATCCACCTGGCCATGGCCATGGGTGCTTGGTGAGGTACAAAAAACCGATGGATCGATGGGGGACTTACCACTGGCAGACCATGGCAGGCCATGGCATGCCATGGCCATTTCATCGGGATTGAATGGGAACACTATGGAACCATGATGCTATTTTTGGGAGAAGGTTTATCATCGTTTGCCTCATCAAAATTGTGGCTATTTGAGGGGTATACAACCCATTTTGAGACACACCCAATCAAAACTCATGTTGTTCGCTGTATCCTAATTTTATCCCAGAATATTACCATTATCATCATCATCATCATCCATTATTTATATTATATTAATTATATATATAATATATATCAACTATACATGCATTGCGTGGCTCTAAACCACCCAAGTTCTTCACCACCCCACCATTCTTCACCTTGTAGAGCATGGCAAAGAAGCCGAAATTCAAACCACTGCAAGGTGCTCCGTTGCCATCGACCATCACTTTAGAGAGATGTTTGGAGACGCAGCGACCGTAGGGACAACGAGATTTCAAGGAGATCACCTCCCAATCGCAGGGCACCTCCGCGAGAATTGTAGCCAAGTTGCCCCAAAAATCCTGGAGGAGTGGGCCATTTAAGTGGCAGCCGTTGATGGGGGAAATTCAATGGTATTCTTCCGTTTTGGGAATATGGAAACACATGAAACTCATCATGTTCTGGTTGGTGGTTTGTGAACCTGAAAAATATGAGTCAGTTGGGATGATGACATTCCCAATTAATATGGAAAGTCATAAAATTCATGTTCCAAACCACCAACCGGTGTTTGTATGTTTTTTTTTCAGAAGTCGCGCCTCATGAAGATGAACATCATCCTCCAGCACCAGGGCCAAGGGCGAGTGCTTTATTTTCGCCGCGGCCTTCAAGATGCGCAGGTGACCGGCGGCACAGCCGAAGGTGCCCTGCAAACAGGTGAAGGATTTGGAGAAGTTCTTTCGGAAAAACAACATTGAAAAAACCATTCAAAAATTATCCAATCATGGGATGTTTGATGATTTTTGCATTCCAAAATTGTTTTTTTTGTGTGCGAAGAAACAATTTGGGATGACTTTGGATAGGTTTTGTAACTCTTCTGGATGATTTCCAATGATTCTTGGACTATGCTTGAAGGATTCTCGAATTCTGGTGTTGGGTACAGTAATTGATAGAACTTTGAATCTCAGCTGTCAAACTAAAGCAGTGCATCCTCTGCGGAAATCGTGTCCAGTGATCCCACCTCTCTGGTGTCGCATCCGCGAGGGCTTTGTCACTGAAAAACTGAAGCAACCAATCAACACACCACATGGACCATGGACCATGATTACATATGAATACCCCCCATGCCGGTTGAATCCGTCAAAATTGTCATTGTCGTCGCCTTGCTTCAAAAGGAAAGGGCATGTTTTTGTGCGGGCCCTATCACCCTATCGTTATACATGGTCTTGTACCTATCGGAACAAATCTGCGTAAATGAACTGGAAAAGAAGAGGAAAGGAATACGACAGGAAAAAGGACAGAAGAGGAAAGGAATGGACAATGAATTGAAGAGGGAAAATGGAAAATAAGAGAAGGATGGAAAAGTCAGAAGAGAGGAAGAAAGGAAATGGAAAAGAGGAAAGGAGAGAAGAGAGGATGAGGAAAGGACGGGCAAAGAAAAAGGAAAGAAAGAGGAAGGAAGAGGAAGCAGCGTCTCTCAGTCTGGAAGAGAAAAAAAAGGGAAAGGACAGGAGGAAAGGGTCTATCTGTGGTCTGGGGCTACTTTTTGAAAAAAATGGTATCGCTAAGGTATCGTTAGGGGATGTTAGGGGCATCCCTAAACTCCTTGAAACATGGACGTATTCCTTGGGAGGGCGGGCCCCTATCGCTCGCACACTCTTTGGTGCACTTTCCTGACACAAAGTGAGCACACCCTACTAAAGTGGTCAGAATTTTGACCGTACCTCATATATTATATCTTCATATCTTCATATGCTTGTTTCTTGACCCCTCCATTTTCTTTTGGCATAAATTGCGGCATAGACATCAAAAAAAGTGCATGCCTTCTCCTCAGCAACACACATCCACAGCTGAAAATCGCAAATCGCCGCCTCTCGATGCTTCAGTACTTCAGGTGGCATCTTCGGCAGGAGTCCCTCCTCCACCGCCGCTTGGAAGGCTCGCGGCAGCGAGAGGTCAACCTCGGTGGCGAATCTCCTTCCATTGGTGGCTGAGCCAACCCCTTGCAAAAAAAAATAGTGGGATTAAACCAAAAACAGGGTGAAGAAAAAACTTAAGATGTTTGAAACATTTTGAAACCAACCAGTTATCTTAGATACCTCGCAGAAGATGGCTTTTAAGCTGGGCAAGAATAATTGCATAGAATTACACTATTCCGCCGTTCATGGCTATTGACCCAACCAGGGTTTACCCAGAAGATGGTTTCGAGATTAAAACAATGAGCCAACTTGTTCCGGTGAACAAAGTCTTTGCCTGTCTGATGTATATGTGGTCAAAAATAAAGAGGCATTGCAATAACTGCAGGAAATATATGGAAATACACTTGCACTCTACGTATTTAAAAACTGCAAAGCATCAGCAAAACATTTCCGGTTTTGATAGGGTCCAAGGTCCTCAACCTGACACACGCCTAGGTCATGGCATTTTTCCACCACGTTCCTGCTAGGTCGTAGATTACATGCTCATCCACTATGGTTCTGTGGTTGGGAAAGTAGGGAGGGGTGGGGTTGGCTAGTACTCTTGCAGACTAGCAGTGGTTTGTCGAGAGCCCCAAAATCCATTCTAGTTTATCGATCATCATTTTCCTGCTACAATTGGGGTATCACCCCGTTTGAGACAACCGCAAACATCGTATTCTTGGTTAGTTGTATATCCCAAATTATATCCGCATTCTGGTACTCTACATCCCCATAAAATACTCCCTATATCATCCACAAAAAAATCCCCAGTATGGTGGCTGAATGTGGCCACCATATCCGTGAAATATCCCCATGGCCCATTGGGCCATGGTCGATTTCCCCATCAGGATCGATCCCAGCCACACCCAACATGCGCTGCACACCCTGGAAGCGCAAGTGCTCTAAGCGTCTGCCTGGGCATTCAGTGGGTCTTTTCTAGTCTCACTCGCAAGAAATGACAATGTTTTTTAATGGTAATGACAATGGTAATGAATATAGTCTAGTCATGTTTGATAGCGTTTAATCATGTTTGATAATGTTTAAACATGTCTAATATTGTCTATAGTAATTTGAAATACATTTTAATACCGTTTAATAGTGTAATTTAACAATGGTTGATGTTGATACTGCTTTAATAATATTCAATAATGTTTCGGATTAATCGATGTTTAATGAATGCTTACTACGCAATTGATTTCCCTGGGTGGTCTTTATGAAATCCAAACAAACCCGTGGATAGTTGAATATTCCATCATAGAGACTTCATTATCATTGCCACATGTTACTAGTACCAGGAAATGGACTGGATAGATATCTACCAGACCAGCTGCAAAGGTTCCTTCTATGAAAAGAGGTGAATGCCATCACTTTACTATACCAGTCACATTTGGGTATCATCACATTGATGAATTTCAAAACTATATTTCAATATATTTCACCCATTTTCACCCCCTAGCGGCTTAGTACTTTCAAGACCAGCCGTTCATTTCTTGGCTCGGCACACATCTCCAGTTGGCCCAAGGCACTGATGAGATGCCATCTTTCTTCGCTCAAGCTCAAGACATAGACTGAGATCATGGATTTCAGCTGTGTGACGACGCTTTCCCCCACAACCTGCCTGCATCTGTGAGGCTTGAACAGTTATCTTGATGATTTTTTTTTGCCGGCTAGATCTGCAAAATGGGTTTAAGTAATCGTTTTTAGCATGGTTTATACCATGTTTATACCACGTTTATACCATGTTTAGTCTCCAGAATGTTGGCTAGTCACTTCCGTAGTAACCAATATACCCGGCCTGGTAAACATACAAAAAGCTATTGAAAATGGCCCATGGAAATAGTTCATTTATGTTGATTTACCCATGAAAAATGGTGATTTTCTATAGTTAATGTATGTTTTTTGTTAACGCTTACCAGAGGGTAAAGCCTTCAATGACCAGGAACACCCGAAAACAGCATCCCTAATATGGCCTGTTCAGTTCATCGCAAAAAATGTTGCTGGCTTGGAGGTGCGGGAGTCAAATAGGTATCCAGCATGGTCCAGATTCGTTGCCCCTAAAACGATCGACATTAAAGGTCTAACAGGAATCTGTATCCAATACATCACTTTTTTGTCATTTTCAACAACATAACCTTAAAACTTCTACCATCTTATGCCACTTATGGGTCTAACAGACCATTGGGTCATTAAAATATCATTTCGAGTCCACATGACCCAACTTTCACTGCCAACATATCCAAGTCATGTGCTCGGATCCAACAGATTCCAAGGATCCAATCTCTTCCGAACTCCAGAACTTCACATAGCGATGCTTCTTCCAGCCCCTCCAAGCGCAGCGCTGGGTCGAAGGGTGGCGGCGCTTGGCTCAGCTGAGACAACTTTAATTGATCCTCAAACCAGCTGCTGTAGCCATGTGTTGCGTAGCATCCATTGTGCTTCATGTATTCCCAGCACCAATTTCTGGCAGTGTCAGACGTGTCAGACGTTGGATGGGGAAGCGAGTGCGCGCACTTTTCCTTCCAAACTCCGGTGAGATTGAACTTTCGCTTGCCTCATAGGGTTTTCTCCCTTGGATCAGTGGAATGGTTGCCGGATGTTGGTGGCCTGAGACGTTCTGAAACTCGATGTGTGACACAAAAAAACTGACTATCGCTACGGCCGCTACGGGTCAAAAGATGTCAAAACCCTAGCAGATCCCTGGCCCTGAGACCTTTGTTTTGACCCCAATATGGTTAATTCCTTTGGTTGGTTCAACTGATCAACCAATTGGTCATCAATGGTCCTATTGGGGTCAACCAATGGTATACCATATTTGTTTACTGATGACCACTGATTCAACTGAATGTTCATACCCCGATCAACCAATGGTCATCAATGGTCATCAATGGTCCCATTTTTGTGCCAAATCTGCCCATTTTTGGCGGCAGCCTGAGGATGGAATATCACCTAGTGGGTCACACACGGTGACACCAGAGGTGGCCCTGAGGTTCTGCAAGCTGCGCCGATGGGGACTCCATCCTGAGTTCAAACCTGGCATGGAAAATGACTGATCATTGACTGAAGAGGTATCCTCTAACAATGAAACATATTATGGCAAGAGCCCTTTTTTTGATAAGAAATTCCAAACTCGATACATTTCGATACAAATACAACCGAGGGAATGAGATTCCCTGAACATTTTGATTGTCATGTCGTGTTTCCTAGCCTATTCCATCAATTAGGTGAATTCTGGGGATAATTGGGGATATCATTCGTCAACCATCAGCATGTACTGCAACCATTGATCGGTGCTGGATGGTGTTGGAATAAAAACTGCAGTTTGTGTAGCTTCCCCAATTCGGGAAAACAAAAACAACTGGGGGAATCTCTTACCACTATAGCACCCTGGGTTTGACTGGAGAGACCCCGTTTCCCATTTTCAAAGATGTTGCTGCAGAGTTAGGGACCTAGAAACAGGTCCCACAAATTTCAACCTACACGGCAAGAGGAACACTTCCAAAAAGCCAGCCAGCCTTACGGCCGATCCCTAAACCGATCACCCAAAAACCTATCGTCCCTATAGGCCTAAAACATCCTAAAACCATCTGATATCATCTGATATCTAGGGCCCACATTTTTTACCTGTCCCATTGGGAGTCCCATTCCTGCCTGGCAAAATCAAAACAAACGACCCACAGAGGGCAACTTTGCAAACCGTTGGCCAAAACGACCTGATCGATGCACCGGTTGCTTCTGCAGGGATTGTCTCTGCATTCGTCCGTAAAGGTTCCAGCTCTTCATCAGCTGGGTCCATTTTCGTGAGACTTGGTGCTGCGAAGTGGGGAGTTTGAGCCAGCCGGCACAAAAAATCAGGCTGCAACACTGTCAACAGCTGTAGAAATGGGGCTTGGTGAACACCTTCCCATAGATTCAAGGACACAAGCTGCTCCAGATTCTCTTCTGGTGGTTTCTTCGAAGGGAAACACAAAATCTTTGGGAAGAAAGAGCAACCAGTTGTCAAGCCCCTGCTACCTTGATCAAAATCAACAAAATGAACAAATTAGCATCCGCATGTATTGCGTAGGCGAGTGTCTCAACCTACAGAAGTTTGTCTTGCTTCTTCGGGTTTGTCTGAAAATAGGGTACCCCACTTCCATCTCCCATCCCCCATTGAAGGCAAATCCTCCCCGTTTTAGGACAAAGCCCAAATCAATTGTTTTTTTACATCTCCATCATCATCATCATCATCATCATCATCTTCCCATTTTGAGCTGCGGGCTGCGGTCTCATGCTCTTCAGCGTCAACCATGGCTCCATGGGCGATTTCTGAAGTGACGGATCCATTGGGATCAGTAGCAATACCCCAAAAAAGTGGTGGATGATTTCATTGCAAAAACGGGTGTTTTTACATTGATTTGGGTGATTTTGAATCAATCTAATGGGGATGATACTAATAATGGGGATGAAACTAATAATTTGCCATTTCAATGGGGATGATACTAAGAATCCATTGGAATGGGGGTCTTTTTTTTTTCCCTCCGCTGGTCTGGCAGCTCCAGTGCAGTCTTGCCATGTCTGTTTTTTGCAGCGTCAGCTGACTGTCAGGTACCAAGAAAAACAGCAGCAGTTTACTGAGTTTGTTAACGTTGCACAAAAACATCAGAGACGTCATTTCATGTCATTTCATGGGGTTGTCTGAGAAAAGGCTATACAAAGACCCTAGATTTACATAGATTTACGATCATTTTGTCACCGTTTTTGTCGGTTCAACTCGGTTCAACCTTCATTTTCAGCTCAAGTCCATTTGTTGGCTAAGCGGTTATATGTCCCATATAATATAGCCATAAAAAAAGCCATCCATCATCTCCATTGTGTTCAATTCTAGTGCACCCAATTTTCATTCGCGAAGTCGACCCAAATCATAGGATCCCCATTACCCTCTGGTAAACTAACATAGCTATTGAAAATGGCCATTTATAGTGAGTCTTCCCATTGAAAATGGTGATTTTCCATAGCTATGTTAGTTTACCAGAGGGTAGCTCTCCAAGAAATCGCAAGAAATTTCTGGTGGAATCAGCATCGTCCCCGATGTCTCGAAAGGCAGCTTGGAATCAGCGTCTGCCTGTAGCAGTTGATTGCTTTCCTTGGCCAAGCCATCGACGGACATCCGGAGCACCGTCTTGCGTGTGGAATCCGCCTGGATCGACCAACCCAGCATTTTTGGGGTCATTTGGGGATGGGTCAAAACCCTGGTACCTAGTGAACCCCAAAATAGATCAAAATAGCTGGTAAATGGATGTTCATCCCCCTAAAAATGGTATTAATAGGTATTGATCCATAGCCATTTCAAATCAGAGCTGTTGATTTCGACCAGTAACTGTTAGGTGGAAATTCTAGTCGTCGATTCCCACTGAACAACCCGAAATCGTTTGTGGAAACTTGTCGAAATAGAATACCTGACAGTTGAATATCGTTCCAATCATTACAATATTATTTCAATATGGCAGTGTGTCAAAACCAATAGTACCCCTGTAGTTCACATCAAAATAGCTGGGATAAATGGATGTTCATCCCACTAAAAATGGTATTAATAGGTATTGATCCATAGCCATTTGATTGGAATAAGTTCATCCCCGACAGTTCGCCACAGTTCGCGGAGCGCCTTGCGGAGCGCCTTGCGGCGAATGGCCTCTGGGGCGCCTTGGAGCTCCTCCAGAAGCGCCTCTGCATGGAGCTGATGACGGGGTAACTGGTGGCTTTATGGATGTTTATAGTATATAATTATATATTTAGTTTATTATATAATATTTATAAAAAACAAAACATTTCATAGCATACACATATATGAATATATATGATTCATATGATCATATATGCTAATATGTCAAGACTGCATCATTCGAACATGGTTGATCTGACCATTTCAAAGCAACACATCCCCAACAAATACAACGTGGGAAACAACCTCTGTGAGATCACCCATACACTAACTTGCAACAGAATTCATGGCATGGCACAGTCCCTGGACATGATTGGACATAAACCATCTGGTCCGACTCAGTTCACTCTTGATGTTGGCTTGAAAAGATAGGAAAAACCGCCTAAAATCAACCTTTTCTACTGATCTGTTTGCAAGCTGTCGTTCGTAGGAAGAACAGGAGCAGCTTGAGAACGAGGGTTACAGTGACACTCTTTGGTAAAATTTGGCAAGTTTTAGCACTTTGAGCCAAAAGTCAACAAATTTGGGCTAAAAAGTGCCTTGATACTTCAAACAAAGCATCCGGTGAGCTCGTTGGGGCTGACAAACCCTTCATCACGGACTTGTGAGAGTGATGATGACAAAAAACATGCTTGCTTTCGTCTCATCGTGACAACAGGCCAGAATGGAACATGTAAAAAAACATTTTTATACATGTGTGTATGTAAATAATGCATTGTGTGACATGCCACAGCCAGGACAATTGCATGCCATAACACATATGTTCGTTCTTCTTGATTGTGACATGCAATACATCTTGTGGGATATCTTGCCAGTTGGGAAACAAAAATCTTGCAACAACTCATCTTCCATCCAGCCATTCTACACACCTACGTATATATATATATCGAACCATAGTTGATAGGGAACTTTTTGATGGTTTACCCACAAAATATGAAACTATATGGAAATCATGGGGAAACGCACACAATTTATGGAACGTGTTGATGCTGCCCAACACCAGTTGCCAGTTGCGGTCAGCATCGGTCAGCACTCGTCGGACCCCAGACAGCAAGCTGGTGTTGGACCATTCAGTTCCATGACTTAAACAATGTGGATTACAGAACTGTTAAGTTATCAAAGGGTACCCTCTGGTAATTTAACATAACTATAGAAAATCACCATTTTTAATGGGAAAATCCACTATAAATGGCCATGTTCAATAGCTATGTTAAGTTACCAAAGGGTAGACATGGTATGATGGTTGACTAAGGGTAGATATGGTATGATGGTTGACTAAGGGTAGATATGGTATGATGGTTGACTAAGGGACGTTGCGTACTGTTTCACATGACTAACATCTCTGGGTTTTGAAACTTGACCAAGGATGATAAGGAAACATGCCATTTCTTGACCAATGACGGATACCATTTGTTGACATGACTAACGTCCCATCTGGTGAATTCCATTGGTTGTCTACATGACGAACCATCGCAAGAATCTGAGCAAAATCATCCGCAACAATCGGCAACCAAAGCTGCTGTTGGAAACGCCCTGCAACCCCCAAAAAAAACTACAACAAAGACTCCACTTTAAAACATACTTCGCATGGCTTTGGAAGCCCCTGTTCCAGCCATCTTTTGCAACGGAGATTGCAGGTGCCCCACCTTTCCAACGCCCCAATGCTTGGCCATCACCGCATTGACTGCGGCAGAGCCCACGGCCTATTTGACAATTTGGTGGCTTAGATCAGAAGAATTCGACATGTCCATGATAGAACACTTTAATAACATGTCATAGTCATATGCATGATATCTATACGTAATGCATATGATATCTATAAATCTATAATGTAATTGATGACATACTGTAAGTTACTGTAAGTACTATAACTTATAACGGATAATATAATGTAATTGGTGGAAATTGTAGGGTACCCCTATTCCCATAAGCCCCCATACTAATCCCATAAGAAACCTCAATGGTATGGGAAGCTTATGGGAGTGGTACACCCATTGGGGGTCCGACAAATTCAATGTAAATAATGGATATTGTATGTCATTATCTAATGGCTAATATGGTGAATAATGGATAATAAATAATGCGTAATCCGTCCACTATTTGTACACTTACTGGATGATATAGTAAATTGTAATCTTGAAATATTGTACTGAAACTCAATATAAAATGCATGTATATCTATTACGGGAATGTAAACTGGACATTGATATTGTTGATGGATATGTTCATGGATATTCATGGATCTTACGAAATGATCTCAATGCATATTCACGGATTTTCAGAACTATTAAATGGATATTCATGGAGATTTGAATAAACATTATGGGTGCTCTATCATAGACATCATGATATAATGATATAATGGACATTTCTACAAGGGTGACTGTATGCATCAACATTCTCACAAATCGCTCATTGTTGGTGGCTGATGGTTGTTGGTCAATGGTTAACAGTTGTCAGTTGTTGGTTTTGGCTAATGGTTACTTTGCTGGCTATACAATGGTTAATGGACATGCTACCTCCGACATTCGCTGGATTTAACATCTTAAGACACAATGACGCTCATCCTACCATCCAAAATGAGCCACAGTTTTGCCTGTCATTTCTGGTACTCAAACATCCAATCTTTGCAAAAAATGTTGCAGTATTCCTTTTACTGACTTTCTGGCTGGTGCTTGATGCTGCGGTCTATCCCCATGTGAGAACACGATTTGCAACTAACATCACAGGGATCCACCGGTTGCCTCCGCATAGGACATCGCAAGTGGAGCTCCCGATTTCTGCTTCACATCCTGTCCACAGTGCAAGATGTCAGGCAGCATCTGGATATCACCCCAAGTTTTGTATGTCTGGGGAATGTCCTAACAAGCATCCGTATCCAACTCAAAGAAATGGTTCCACGCTTGTTTACCATTGAGTCCTCATTTTGCTTGGTTGCTTTACTGTATCGACAAAAAAGAACATAGACGCATTATATAAATCCAAAAGAAAATCCAAAGGACAGGAAAATCATGGGAAATCTCCAAAATAACAGGTTCTGCAACAATCCTGTAACAAGAAATTTCAAACCAGCCTCGAGGCTTTCCTTCTCAAAGCCTCGAGGCAGGGCCTGTACCTGGATCATCGGATTACCCATACCATTCCCGCATGGAAAAAAATATGTATCTGGTTGGTGGTTAATGGTGGTTAATGACCATTAATGGTGGTTAATGGTGGTTCATAATGGTTAATAATGGTTATAATTATATCTGGTTGGTGGTTGAGCCCTACCCCTCTGAAAAATGATGGAGTTCGTCAGTTGGGATGATTTTTCCATTCCCAATAATTATATGGAAAAATAAAATTCTTGTTCCAAACCACCAACCAGATTATGATTGACATAGTTGATAATGTCAAGTGAGGATTAATAAACCCCGCCAGATTAATCAACCACCACTGCCCCCCCCAAAAATGTAATTTAAAAACAGGTGGTCCCCGCTGATTAATAAACCGTTTGGCCTACCCCCGATTAATCAACCACCAGTGCTGAAATTCATTTTTTTATCCAGCAATTTTTATTTCCAATTCCTTTTATTTCCAATTCTTTTTTACTTTTTGTTTCATCATCATTGTTATACTTAAGGTTTAAGTTGATCATTGAAAATTTCAAAAAACTATTCCCCAAATGATCGATTTCTAATTAAAATCTTTATGAAAATCATCAGTTTGGATAGCTCCCAAAGGGTACCCCCCATGAGCCCATGTCCCCCATTAATAATAACCACGGTTTGCCCC